>ERZ1026882.68-NODE-68-length-94973-cov-8.269570_pt1 | contig 94973 bp, 115 predicted proteins | sample MGYA00380171_ERZ1026882 | MGnify/ENA primary metagenome ERZ1026882 (study PRJEB33269, sample SAMEA4719807) | human gut metagenome | biome: human-associated habitat; feature: organic feature; material: feces | place: Cameroon | collected 2013-10 ...
TAGAATATAACTCGACGATAAGCACTTCATTTACAGGAACATCAATCTGCTCTCTTGTAGGAATTTCCTTAACCGTACCAGTCAGAGTCTCATGATCAGCCTCAAGCCAATCAGGGATCAGTCTGCCCTCGGTTGTCTCCAGAACATCTTTATATCTCTGGTATCCCTTAACCTTTTCCTTGATCTCGATCTTGTCGCCCGGCTTCACTGTGTAAGATGGAATGTTTACGCACTTTCCATTTACAAGTACATGCTTGTGACCAACAATCTGACGAGCTTCTTTTCTGGTACGTCCGTATCCCATACGGAATACTACGTTGTCCAGTCTCAGCTCAAGAAGAATCATAAGGTTCTCACCGGTTGTACCGTATTTTAACTTCTGTGCTTTTGCAAAATTGTTACGGAATGGTTTCTCAAGAACACCGTAGATGAATTTTGCTTTCTGCTTCTCTTTTAACTGTAATGCATACTCACTTGGCTTTCTGCCAGCGCGAACATTTCTCTTAGACTTCTTATCAAGTCCCATATATGCAGGCTCAATACCAAGAGCTCTACATCTCTTCAGTACAGGCGTCATATCTCTTGCCATTTCTATATCCTCCTAATCTGGTAATCATTGATTAAACACGACGACGCTTCGGTGGGCGGCATCCATTATGTGGTACAGGTGTTACGTCTCTGATGCTTGTTACATCGATACCGCATGCCTGCAGTGCACGAATTGCTGCCTCACGGCCTGAACCAGGTCCCTTAACCATAACGTCAACAGATGTCAAACCATGTGGCAGAGCTGCTTTTGCTGCTGTCTCAGCAGCCATCTGAGCTGCATATGGAGTTGACTTCTTGGATCCTCTGAATCCTAATCCGCCTGCGCTTGCCCAGGAAATAGCATTTCCTTCTGAATCTGTAAGCGTAACGATTGTATTATTAAAGGAAGACTGAATGTGTGCCTGTCCATGTCCGACATTCTTCTTGACACGCTTCTTTGTTGCCTTCTTTGTTGCTACTTTAGCCATTATCAAACCCTCCTAGTTAGATTTTGGTAGAGTGTCTAACTGTTCCTACCTAAATTACTTTTTCTTATTAGCGACAGTACGCTTAGGACCCTTACGAGTTCTGGCATTTGTCTTTGTCTTCTGTCCACGAACCGGCAGACCTTTTCTATGACGAATACCTCTGTAACATCCGATTTCCTGTAATCTCTTGATGTTCATAGCGATCTCTCTACGAAGATCACCCTCTACTGTCTGTGTCTCATCGATGACATCACGGATACGGGATACTTCCTCGTCCGTAAGATCCTTGACACGAGTGTCAGGATTGACATTAGCTGCTGCCAAAATACGCTTAGAGCTTGCAAGTCCGATACCGTAAATATAGGTAAGACCGATCTCTACACGTTTCTCTCTTGGTAAATCTACACCACTAATACGAGCCATGTGTACTTTACACCTCCGTTAATTTTTAAGTTTTACTATAGTTTCGTGGCAGGTAAAACTGCCGGTCACACAGGAATGACTCCCGTGCTTTCAGTGATTTCGATGAGGGAATAGATGGTTCCTTCATCTTCAGCCGCTTTAAATTGTAATCCCACTGCATAGACATTTTTCTCTATGACAGCACTATTGCTGCCCCTCGGGATCGCCTGCGAATTGACGATCGATCTATGCCGCAGTCATCATCTGCCGTGGCAGGACCATCCAACAATGAAAATGACACATCGTACGGATGAGACGGGTAATCACTCCGTCTACAATGTCATAGTACGAAATAACGTACTATAATTACAGAAAGCAAGTTCTATCTTAACAACAGAAAAGCCAAAGTATCTGCTTTGGTTTCTGTTCTCTCATTAGCCCTGTCTCTGTTTGTGTCTAGGATTCTCACAGATTACTCTGATACGACCCTTTCTCTTGATGACCTTACATTTTTCGCAAATCGGTTTTACTGAAGATCTAACTTTCACAGCAATAACCTCCTTTCAGAAAAGTCCATTAACCACTATATCACAATTTTTGTGTCAATGCAAGTACAAGTTTTATTTTTTGTAAAAAACGTTACTATTCACAGCAGCTTTCCACTGGAAAGACCTGCATAAGCTCGCTTATGCAAGGTATTTTCTGTAGAAAGCTGCGTGTAAGTTGTCACTGCCCACAACCTCAGCCAGTGGACGTGCGAAGCACGGACTCTAGCCGCCGGTTTTGCGGCGGGCTGTGGTCTGCGGGCAGTGACGGCTGTGAATAGTAACAAAAAACGGGGATATCTCCACCTTCTCGGTAAAGATATCCCCGTTTATGAACTGGTTTAAAGAATTATTTATCTCTCCAGGTAATACGTCCCTTGGTCAGATCGTATGGAGACATTTCCATTGTCACCTTATCTCCCGGCAGGATACGGATAAAGTTCTTACGAAGCTTTCCGCTGATATGTGCCAGCACCTGATGACCATTCTCCAGCTCTACCTTAAACATTGCGTTTGGCAGCTTCTCCACTACGATACCTTCAATTTCAATTACATCTTCCTTTGACATATTTCCTCCATTCTTACGCCTTGATCGTTTCATAATTGTGATCCCATTCCGGATAGGACAAGAGCTCCGGCTCTCCCTCGGTGATCAGGATCGTATTTTCATAATGTGCGGAATTCAGAGAATCCTGTGTAACCACTGTCCAGTCGTCCTCCAGCACCCATACCTCCCAGGTGCCCATATTGATCATTGGCTCGATCGCCAATGTCATACCCGGACGAAGCTTCATGCCTCTGCCAATTGGCTTGTAGTTTGGAATCTGTGGATCCTCGTGAAGATTTTCTCCCACACCATGACCAACCAGATCACGAACAACTCCATATCCGTTTGCCTCGGCATAATCCTGAACTGCCTTGGAAATCTCAAACAGGTGATTGCCTGCTTTTGCAAACTTGATGCCCTCAAAAAAGCTCTGACGGGTCACATCAATGAGACGCTGATTCTCCTCGGATATCTGGCCAACACCATGGGTTCTGGCCGCATCGGAATGATACCCTTTGTAGATAACACCTGCATCAAGACTGACAATATCGCCCTCTTTCAGAATTCTCTTTTTACTCGGAATCCCGTGAACGACCTCGTCATTAACGGATACACAGATGGATGCCGGATATCCCTGATAATTCAGGAAGGACGGGATGCAGTCATAGCTGCGGATCACTTCCTCACCTTTCCGGTTAATGTCCATCGTAGAGATCCCCGGACGAATGATCTTTTCCATCTCCTGATGAACAATGGATAAAATCCTTCCGGCCTCTCTCATAAGCTCGATCTCGTGTTCTGATTTAATTGTAACTGACATAGTATGCCTTCTTTCCTCATCTATTATAATGAATTTTTAGTCGTCGCGCCGACACGGCTGGAAATCCACCGGTGTGATCTTATTTCTGATCCAGGATTGCACAGATATCCTGGAATCCCTGCTCTAATCCTGTGGTTCCATCGATGACACGAAGAATGCCTTCTTTCTTATAATAATCGATCAACGGAGCTGTCTGCTCATGATAAACTTCCAGTCTCTTCTTTACAGTCTCCGGCTCATCATCCTTACGGATCACAAGCTCTTTTCCGCATTTATCACAAATTCCCTCTTTCTTCGGAGGAATATTTACAATATGATAGGTTGCACCACATGAGCAGACTCTTCTGCCACTCATTCTGTCGATAATGACCTGATCGTCAAGATTGATCTCGATCGCATAATCAACCTTCTCGCCGGTAGCTGCCAGAGCCTTTGTTAAAGCCTCTGCCTGTGGAATTGTTCTTGGGAATCCATCCAGTACATAACCGTTCTTGGCATCGTCCTGATGAATTCTGTCAACAACGAGATCACAGGTAAGCTCATCCGGAACAAGCTCGCCGGCATCCATATAACCCTTTGCTTTCTTTCCAAGCTCTGTACCGTTTTTGATATTCTCACGGAAAATATCACCGGTAGAAATATGAGGAATGCCATACTTCTCTGAAATTTTGCCAGCGTGTGTTCCTTTTCCGGCACCAGGTGCCCCCAACATAATAATCTTCATGAATATATTCTCCTTTCACTTGCATCATACCCTTTACGTCTAAAAAAAGACGTCTATAGAATATGATACCCCAAGGTGGTTTATTTTTCAACCGTTTTTTACGGCATTCTACGGTAATCCTGTATCGTATGCCCGGAAATGATCATCGTTCCTTTTCCTCCCAGGTACGATCACTGATAATATACCGCGGTCTGTGCTTCACTTCCATATAGATCTTGCCAATATATTCGCCAAGCACCCCCAGACAGATCAGCTGCACTCCACCGATAAAACAGATAATGCTGATGGTACTTGCCCAGCCCACCACACTATGCTTCATATAAAACATAATGAAGGTCCATATGATCGCCAGAAAGCTCAGCAGGGAGATAAAGGTTCCGATCCCGGTGATAATACGGATCGGCTTAATACTCAGGCTCGTAATGCCATCAAAGGCAAGCCCCAGCATTTTGCCCAGAGGGTAATGGCTTTCTCCCGCAATTCTCTCGTGACGTTCATAATATACACTGGTACTTTTAAATCCAACCAGCGGAAACATTCCCCGAAGATAAAGGTTTACTTCCTTAAAATCTGAAAACTCCTGCAGCACCCGCGAAGAAACCAGACGATAATCTGCATGATTATATACCACCTCAGCACCCATGGCATTGAGCAGCTTATAAAAGCCCTGTGCCGTAAATCGTTTGAAGAAGCTATCCGTATCCCGTTTGCTGCGGACTCCGTAAACGATCTCGCATCCATCCAGATAAGCATCCACCATATTATTCATAGCGTTGATATCATCCTGTCCGTCACAGTCAATGGAAATCGTAATGTCGGCTTTGTCCTTCGCCTCCATCAAACCTGCCAGCACCGCATTCTGGTGACCCCGGTTACGGCTCTGGGATATTCCGATAAAGTGTTCGTCCTTCTGCGCCAGCTCTGTGATGATCTCCCATGTGCGGTCCCTACTGCCATCATTAACAAAAAGAACACGGCTTTCATTGGAAATCTTCCCCAGATCTGCCAGCTCATTGATCTTTGCCAGAAATTCTCCGCTGGTGATCGGCAGCACCTCTTCCTCGTTATAGCACGGTATTACAATATATAAAATTGGTTTCTCCATTCTGTACCTCTTTTCCCTATTAAAACAGATCTTATCTCAACAATCCGTTATTTCTATTGTTGCAAACCTTTTCTATTATACCCAAAATTATCCACTGATACAATATGCGCCGTCTCACATTTGTGCAAAACAAGAAAGATCTCCGATACCCGTGCAGTGGCTGTGCATAGATATCGGAGATCCTGATTACCTTTTATTAAATGCTTCGGCAAAAGCATAAAAACACTTTACTTTGCCCTTGCATGCATCATTACAAAACCTTCGGCAGAAATTACTCGCTGATAAAGCCTCTGTAATGGCGAACAAGCATCTGTGACTCGATCTGTTTCAGTGTCTCAATAACAACACCTACGATAATGATCATAGATGTACCACCGAAGGATACGTCTGCACCAAATGCACCGGATACAAAGATCGGAACAAAGGATGCGAAGGACAAACCTGCTGCACCAATAAAGATGATGCTGTTCAATACATTGGTCAGATAATCCATCGTCGGCTTACCCGGACGGATACCCGGAATAAATCCCCCCTGCTTCTTCATATTCATAGCAATCTCCTGCGGATTGAAGGTGATTGATGTGTAGAAGTATGCAAAGAAGATGATCAATACAATATAAATGACAAGGCCTAAGGTATACTTGAACTCGCCCCAGCTCTCTAAATTACACCACGCATTCTGATTCAATACCTTCAGGCACTTCTGGAAAAATGTTGCGCCTGCACCGGATGCCGGCTGCACACCTGCAAAGTTCGCAATAACGATCGGCATAGAGAACAGGGAACCTGCAAAGATTACAGGGATAACGCCTGCAGTATTTACCTTCAGCGGAATATGAGAAGACTGACCACCAACAAGCTTACGTCCTCTGGTCTTCTGGGAATACTGCACGCTGATCCTTCTCTCACCATCGGAAAGATAGATGATGAATACAACCATGCCTACCAGTACGCCAATGATAATAACAGCAGCAAGCAGACTGTTTACTGTTGTTGTTGCGTTCTTTACAAACTTATTGAACAATGAGCTCATATCCTCAGGCATACGGGATACGATGTTGTATAACAGGATAATGGAGATACCATTTCCTACACCGTGCTCTGTAATCTGCTCACCAAGCCACATCAAAAGAGCAGAGCCTGCTGTCATGGATACGATACAAACTGTGATGGATGAAAACGTAGTACCACCGGTCAACAGGCCCTGACTTGCAAAGCCGATTGCCATAGCAGCACTCTCCATCAGCGAAAGTGCGATTGTTACATATCTCGTATACTCAGAGATTTTCTTTCTTCCCTCTTCGCCGTCCTTGTGCAGCTCCTCAAGACGAGGAATTGCGATGGTGAGCAGCTGTAAGATAATGGAAGATGTGATATACGGTGTAATGTTCAATGCGAAAATAGACATTCTCTCAAAGGAACCACCGGTCAACTGATTAAAGAAATCCAGGGAGTTCTGATCTGCAAACCACTGTGAAATATAGTCAGCATCTACGCCCGGGATTGGAAGCTGGCATCCGATACGCACTACAACGAGAATGAAGAGTGTGTAAAGGATCTTTTTTCTCAAATCCTTAATCTTAAATGCATTGCGGACTGTTTCGAACATCCTTAGATCACCTCAGCTTTTCCACCAAGAGCTTCGATCTTCTCAGCAGCACTCTTACTGAATGCATTTACCTGAACTGTAAGCTTCTTAGTTAATTCTCCATTTCCGAGTATCTTAACTCCGTCCTTAGGATTACTGATAACACCTGCCTCAAGTAAAGAATTTACAGTAACGACTGCGCCATCTTCAAACTTGTTAAGCTTATCTACATTGATTGCAACGATTTCCTTAGAATTGATGTTTGTGAAACCTCTCTTAGGAATACGTCTGTACAGTGGCATCTGACCACCCTCAAAACCTGGACGTGGTGCACCTGAACGAGCCTTCTGACCCTTATGTCCCTTACCTGCTGTCTTGCCGTTTCCGGATCCATGTCCACGACCTCTTCTGAAATTGTTGCTCTGCTTTGAGCCATCTGCTGGTCTGAGTGTTGATAAATTCATTGTAATTACCTCCTGATTATAAATACTAACGGGCTGTGCGCATCCCCGGTCATTTTGCGGATTGACCGATTCAGACGCAGGGTATGACCAATACCCCTTAAATGAGAACGGTGATCTCATTTACCCTCGCAATTGTTACATGTGTCTGTAAAATGACACATCATATAATATAGCACAATCTCTCCGAAAAGAAAAGACCTAATCAAAAAAAATGCCCCATGATTATGAGACATTTCTTTCGTTTGACATATATCCTGTTTAGATCTCTTCTACCTTTACAAGATGCTTTACATGCCAGATCATTCCTCTGACAGCATCATTGTCAGGAAGCTCAACAGACTTATTGAGTTTCTTTAAGCCAAGAGCCTCTACTGTTGCACGATGCTTTGGAATGGCACCGATCGTAGATTTCACTAATGTAACCTTTAACTTTCCTGCCATTTTGATCCTCCTTTTAGCCTAACAGCTCTTCTACAGAAATACCACGAGCCTTTGCAACTTCCTCAGGAGTCTTAAGATTCTTAAGTCCCTCGATTGCTGCAAGTACAACGTTCTGCTTGTTGTTTGAACCAAGAGACTTTGTACGAATGTTCTTGTATCCTGCAAGCTCAAGTACGGCACGCGCCGGACCACCGGCGATGATTCCAGTACCTTCTGGAGCCTTCTTAATCAATACAGATGCGCTACCGAACTTACCATTGAAGTCGTGTGGCACACTTCCGTTCTCATCGATAGGAACTTCAACAAGGTTCTTCTCTGCAGCTTCTTTTCCTTTACGGATAGCCTCAGGAATCTCTGTGGCCTTACCCAGACCAGCACCTACATGTCCGTTCTTATCGCCAACTACTACTAATGCAGTAAATCTCATATTACGTCCACCCTTAACTACCTTGGTTACACGCTTAATCGTTACTACATTATCTTCCAGCTCACCTAACTGGCTTGGGTCAATAATTGTACGTTTCATGAGTTCTCCTCCTAATCTTAGAAATTCAAGCCTGCTTCTCTGGCTGCCTCAGCCAAAGCTTTTACCTTGCCCTGATATACAAAACCGCCACGGTCAAATACTACTGTGTTAATTCCTTTATCTAAAGCTTTCTTGGCGATGATCTCACCAAGCTTTGCTGCTGCATCTACGTTATTTGTCTTCTCAAGACCGTCCTTCACATCTTTCTGAAGGGTAGAAGCGAAAACCAGAGTATTTCCTACGGTATCATCAATAACCTGTGCGTACATATGATTATTGCTTCTAAATACAGCTAAACGTGGTCTCTCGGCTGTGCCTGAAAGACGATTACGAACCTTCATGTGTTTCTTCACACGAACATCACTTCTTGACTGCTTTTTAATCATCGTATTTTCACTCCTTTATATTATTTCTTACCGGTCTTACCAACCTTACGTCTGATTACTTCATCAGCATACTTAATACCCTTACCCTTATAAGGCTCCGGAGCTCTCTTTTCTCTGATTTCAGCAGCGTATTGGCCAACCTTTTCCTTGTCGATTCCCTTAACAACCAGTGTGTTAGCGTCCTCAACTACAACTTCGATTCCTTCAGGATCTTCCATCTCTACCGGATGAGAATATCCCAGGGACAGCGTAAGAAGCTTTCCCTTCTTTACAGCTCTGTAACCAACACCGTTAACTTCGAGCTTCTTCTCATATCCCTCTGTTACACCAACAACCATGTTGTTGATCAGAGTTCTTGTAAGACCATGAAGAGATTTCATCTTCTTAAGATCGTTTGGACGGTTAACGATGATCTCGTCTCCCTCTTTCTTGATCTCCATCTCTGCAGGAAGCACTCTCTCAAGTGTTCCCTTTGGTCCCTTTACAGTCACTTTATTATTTTCTGCAATATCAACTGTTACACCAGCCGGTACCGCGATAGGCATTTTTCCGATTCGTGACATGCCGTGCACCTCCATATTCTTGGTTTAATGGGTGGCTGACTATCTGGTATGACTACCAGATAAATGCCAGTACTTCACCGCCAACGTTTTCTTTTCTAGCTTCCTTGTCTGTCATTACACCCTTGTTGGTAGAAATGATAGCAATTCCAAGTCCTCCAAGAACCTTTGGAAGCTCATCTTTGCCAGCATAAACTCTAAGACCCGGCTTAGAAATTCTCTTGAGACCGGTAATAATCTTGTCGTTCTTGTCTGCGCCATATTTTAATGTGATATGAATTGTCTTGATTCCGTCAACTTCATTCACGTCAAACTTCTTGATATAACCCTCTTTGAGAAGGATCTCAGCGATAGAGATCTTCATCTTTGAGCTTGGTACATCTACTGTATCATGCTTTGCAGTGTTCGCATTACGGATTCTTGTAAGCATATCTGCAATTGGATCGCTCGTCATCATCTTGTTTTACCTCCTTACCAGCTTGCTTTCTTCACGCCTGGGATCTGTCCCTTGTATGCTAATTCACGGAAGCAAATTCTGCAGATTCCGTATTTTCTTAAATAAGCATGTGGGCGACCACAAATTCTGCAACGACTATATTCTCTTGTAGAGAACTTTGCCTTACGCTGCTGCTTAACTTTCATAGAAGTCTTAGCCATGAGATTCCCTCCTTACTTCTTGAATGGCATACCGAACTGTGCCAATAATTCACGAGCTTCTTCATCAGTCTCAGCGGTAGTTACAACGATAATGTCCATACCTCTGACCTTGTCAACCTTATCATACTCGATCTCAGGGAAGATCAGCTGCTCCTTAATACCGAGAGCGTAGTTTCCTCTACCATCGAATGCATTCGGGTTAACACCTCTAAAGTCACGAACTCGTGGCAGTGCGAGGTTTACAAGACGATCCAGGAACTCATACATTTTCTCACCACGGAGTGTTACCTTACATCCGATTGGCATTCCCTCACGAATCTTGAAGTTTGCGACAGAATTCTTTGCCTTTGTTGTAACGGCCTTCTGACCTGTGATCTTTTCCAAATCAGCAATTGCAGAATCCAAAATCTTGGAGTTCTCTTTTGCTTCGCCGACACCCATATTTACTACGATCTTCTCGAGCTTAGGTACCTGCATTATATTCTGATAACCAAATTTCTTGGTCATTGCATCAACGATTTCGTTGTTATACATTTCTTTTAAACGAGCCACGTTAGATTGCCTCCTTTCCAGTTATTAGTCGATTACTTCACCTGTTGCTTTTGCGTAGCGGACCTTCTTGCCATCCTCTACCTTAAAGCCAACACGGGAAACCTTTCCCTTGCTCACATACATTACGTTTGAAATATCCAGAGGAGCTGACTTCTGAACGATGCCGCCCTGAGGATTTGCCTGATTTGGCTTTGTATGCTTTGTTACCTGGTTGATTCCCTCGATAATAACCTTGCCATCCTTAACGGATGTTACTTTGCCCTCACGGCCTTTATCTTTACCGGCGATTACTTTTACGGTATCGCCTTTTTTAATCTTACTTGTTGCCATTGTCGATACCCTCCTTATAATACTTCCGGTGCTAATGAAACAATTTTCATGAACTGCTTATCTCTCAACTCTCTTGCGACTGGTCCAAAGATACGTGTACCTCTTGGTGTCTTGTCGTCACGGATGATAACGGCTGCATTCTCATCAAACTTGATGTAAGATCCATCAGGACGACGAGTGCTGTTTACTGTACGAACTACAACAGCCTTAACGACATCACCCTTCTTTACAACACCGCCTGGTGTTGCATCTTTTACAGAAGCAACGATGACGTCACCGATACTTGCATATCTTCTGGTTGAACCACCCATAACTCTGATACAAAGAAGCTCTTTAGCACCTGTATTATCAGCTACTTTCAGTCTTGATTCCTGCTGTATCATAATTACCTCCATATTCTGCCGTCTAATACCCGGCTCACAATTATTTTGCTTTCTCGATAACCTCTACCAGTCTCCATCTCTTGTCCTTAGACAAAGGTCTGGTCTCCATTACTCTTACTCTGTCACCGATCTTGCATGTATTCTCCTCATCATGAGCTTTCAGCTTACGAGTTCTCTTGATGATCTTGTTATAAAGTGGATGCTTAACGTTATCAACTACTGCAACAACGATTGTCTTATCCATCTTATCACTTACTACTTTACCTACACGAGTCTTTCTAAGATTTCTCTCCACGATCGTGTCCTCCTTTCCATAGGGCTTCTATCAAATGAATTAGTTCTGGGATGCGAGCACTGTCTGAATTCTTGCGATATTCTTCTTGACTTCCTTAATACGGCTCGTATTGTCCAGCTGATTTGTTGCATTCTGGAACTTCAGATTGAAAAGTTCTTTCTTCGCAGCAACTAAATCTTCATTTAATTCTGTAACGGACTTACTCCTCAACTCTTCCATAAACTGCTTACTCTTCACTGCCCGCACCTCCTTCTAAGTCTGCACGAGATACGACCTTACATTTAACAGGCAACTTGTGAGTTGCAAGACGTAAAGCCTCTCTTGCTACCTCTTCTGATACACCTGAAATCTCGAACATTACACGACCAGGTTTTACAACAGCTACCCAGTACTCCAGCGCACCTTTACCTTTACCCATTCGAGTCTCGGCAGGAGTCTTTGTTACTGGCTTGTCAGGGAAAATCTTGATCCAAACTTTACCACCACGCTTAATATAACGTGTCATCGCAATACGGGCTGCCTCAATCTGGTTGGATTTGATCCATGCCGGCTCTAAAGCCACGATACCAAAATCACCATTTGTGATCTTGTTTCCTCTGAGCGCTTTTCCTGTCATTCTACCGCGGAACTGCTTGCGATGTTTTACTCTCTTTGGCATTAACATTATTTATCGCTCCCTTCCTTTTTGTTATTCTTGGTTGGAAGAACTTCACCATGGTAAACCCATACCTTAACACCAACCTTACCATAAGTTGTGTCAGCCTCAGCGAAGCCATAATCAATATCTGCACGAAGTGTCTGAAGAGGAATTGTTCCCTCGCTGTAGAACTCTGTACGAGCCATATCAGCACCGCCCAGACGTCCGGAGCAAGATGCCTTCACACCCTTTGCGCCTGTCTTCATCGTTCTGCCCATTGCAGACTTCATTGCACGACGGAAGGAGATACGATTCTCAAGCTGCTGCGCAATATTCTCTGCTACTAACTGCGCATGGCTGTCCGGATTCTTGATGTCCATGATCTTGATATCCAATGCAACCTTGCGATCTAAAACCTTTAATAACTCTTTCTTCAGGTTCTCAATCTCAGCACCGCCCTTACCGATTACGAATCCAGGCTTTGCTGTGTGAATGATAACTCTTACTTTATCTGTCGGTCTCTCAATCTCAATCTTTGAAATACCAGCGCTGTATAATTTCTTCTTTACAAATTCTCTGATCTTGTAGTCCTCTACAAGATAGTCTGCAAATTTGTCCTCTGCAAACCAATTGGAATCCCAGTCACTGATAACACCGACTCTTAAACCATGAGGATTAACCTTCTGTCCCATTTTAATCTCCTTTCACAGATCAAAAATTCTGATCTGAAGCAAACTTATGATTAGCGCTCGTTGAGAACGATCGTGATGTGGCTCATTCTCTTCTCAATACGGTATGCTCTACCCTGCGCTCTTGGTTTGATTCTCTTCATTGTCGGTCCTTTATTTGCATAACACTCTTCAATGTACAAATTCTCAGGATTCATACCATTGTTGTTCTCAGCATTTGCAACTGCAGACTGTAATAACTTTAAGATAATGCTGGACGCATATCTTGGATTATATGTCAAAATACCGATTGCTGTCTCTACATCTTTGCCTCTGATGGCATCTAACACATAACAAGCCTTCTGAACTGAAACTCTTGCATAAGATAACTTAGCTGAAGGTCTGGTGTCTTTCTGGTTCTCATTTCTCTCTCTCTTAATCTGAGATCTATGCCCCTTAGCCATTTGTGAAGCCTCCTTTCGATTCTCTGTTGATTTATCTCTCCGCTGTCATCAATGACTAACGGCCCTTCTTCTCGTCCTTACCGTGACCTCTGTAGGTTCTGGTAGCTACGAACTCGCCGAGCTTGTGTCCTACCATATCCTCAGTTACATATACAGGTACATGCTTTCTACCGTCATGTACAGCAAATGTTAAACCTACGAATGATGGGAAAATAGTGGAACGACGAGACCATGTTTTGATCACTGCCTTATCACCGGATGCGACTGCAGCGTCTACCTTCTTTAAAAGGCTTGCATCAGCGAAAGGTCCTTTTTTTAATGAACGTGCCATTGTATCCTCCATTCTGCCTTAACGGCTAATCCAATCTTCAAATAGACTGCTCCGGCTGATTATTTAGCCAAAGCCTTTCCGTCTCTTCTTCTTACGATCAGTTTATTTGACTTATTGTTCTTCTTACGTGTCTTTAAGCCAAGTGCAGGCTTGCCCCAAGGAGTACATGGACCCGGACGGCCGATACCTGTCTTACCTTCACCACCACCGTGTGGATGGTCGTTAGGGTTCATAACGGAACCACGAACAGTAGGTCTGATGCCCATATGACGCTTACGTCCTGCCTTACCGATGTTTACAAGTGCATGCTCACCGTTTCCTACTACACCGATTGTTGCACGGCATACGATAGGAACCATTCTCATCTCACCAGAAGGAAGACGAAGTGTTGCATACTTACCTTCCTTAGCCATCAGCTGTGCGCTGTTACCAGCGGAACGAACAAGCTGACCACCTTTTCCAGGGTAAAGCTCAATGTTGTGAACCTGAGAACCTACTGGAATGTTCTGAAGTGGAAGTGCGTTTCCTACTGCGATCTCTGCCTCAGGACCGTTCATGATCTTCTGACCAACCTTCAGTCCCTCCGGAGCGAGGATATATGCTTTCTGACCATCTGCATAGCTGATCAGTGCGATATTTGCTGTTCTGTTTGGATCGTACTCAATTGTCTTAACAGTAGCTGGAATACCATCCTTATTTCTCTTGAAATCGATAATTCTGTATTTTCTTCTTGATCCGCCACCACGATGTCTTACAGTGATCTTACCCTGTGAGTTACGTCCGGCGTTCTTCTTTAAAGACACAGTCAATGACTTCTCAGGAGTTGTAGCTGTGATCTCAGCACGATCCATTGTTGTCATATGTCTTCTGGAAGGTGTATATGGGTTAAATGTTTTAATTCCCATGACATTTTCTCCTTTCAAATACTTATATTTGATCCGCCCGATAGGTTTTCCAGGCGATTTAGGTCTTACTCAGATCTTACAGTCCTTCAAAGATCTCGATATCCTTGCTGTCCTCTGTAAGCTGTACAATCGCTTTCTTATACTTAGCTGTCTTTCCCTGAGTTCTTCCACGGCGACGAGTCTTACCGTCACAGTTCATTGTGTTTACCTTTGAAACCTTTGTACCGTCGAAAAGCTTCTCAACAGCTTCCTTAACCTGGCTCTTTGTAGCATCAGGATGAACAGCGAATGTGTACTTTTTCTCTTCCATAGATGCCATAGACTTCTCAGTCACGATTGGCTTCTGGATAACATCATAATATTTCAAATCTGCCATTATGCGTACACCTCCTCAATCTTTGCTACAGCACTCTTTGTGATGATGATCGTATCATACTTCAGAATGTCGTATACGTTGATTGCGTTAGAGTAAACTGTTCTGACACCGGCGATGTTTCTTGCAGAAACCTCTACGTTGTCATTATCCTCACCGTCAAGAACAACGAGTGCTTTGTTTACCTTTAATGCATCAAGAACACCTACCATTTTCTTTGTCTTGATCTCATCAAACTTCAAAGAATCCATTACGAAGAATTTCTCCTCGTTTACCTTTGTTGTCAGTGCAGACTTAATTGCACCGGCTTTCTCTTTCTTATTCATCTTGAATGAATAATCTCTCGGTGTTGGAGCAAATACAACTCCACCGCCTGTCCACTGTGGAGATCTTGTGGAACCCTGTCTTGCATGACCTGTTCCCTTCTGTCTCCATGGCTTTCTTCCGCCACCGCTTACCTCAGAACGTGTCTTAGCTTTCTGGGTACCCTGACGTTTATTTGCAAGCTGTAATACAACAGCCATATGCATCAAATGCTCATTTACATCAACAGCGAATACGCTATCGTTAAGATCAAGCTTTCCAACTTCGCTGCCTTCCATATTATAAACAGATACGTTAGCCATCTGTGTGTTCCTCCTTTCCAAAAGAATTATTTAGCAGTTTTAACGCTTTCCTTGATGGTCACAACAGATTTCTTTGGTCCAGGAACAGCTCCCTTAACCAGGATCAGATTCTGCTCTGCGTCTACGCGAACGATTTCAAGGTTCTGGATCGTTCTCTTAACGCCACCCATCTGACCAGGCATCTTCTTACCCTTGAATACACGGCTAGGATCAGAACAAGCACCATTGGAACCTGCGTGTCTGTGGAACTTAGAACCATGACCCATAGGTCCTCTGTGAAGACCATGTCTCTTGATCGCACCCTGGAAACCTTTTCCCTTTGTAGTGCCGCTTGCGTCGATCTTGTCTCCGGCTTCAAAAATGTCAGCCTTGATCTCCTGACCAAGTGTGTACTCCTCAGCGTTCTCAAACTTAAACTCTTTCAGATATCTTTTTCCGGATACTCCAGCCTTTGCGAAGTGTCCCTGAAGAGGCTTGTTTACGCCATGACTTCTCTTTACTTCTTTCTTACCTGTAGAATCCTTGCTGATAACCTTATCCTTCTTATCAACATATCCTACCTGTACTGCACTGTACCCATCATTTTCAACTGTCTTTACCTGTGTTACGAAGCAAGGACCTGCCTGAAGTACAGTTACCGGAGTTAATACTCCGTTCTCGTTGAAGATCTGTGTCATACCGACCTTCGTTGCTAAAATAGCTTTCTTCATAATGTTGCACCTCCTGTTAATCTACAGCGGAATACGATTGGCGCACGCAGTTTTTACTGCCGGTTGGAATCGTATTCATCCTAGACGGTCTATAATGTGCAAGTTTGATTCAAAAAACTTCGTTTATATAAACCCTAAGGACTTTCTCTTTAAAATCTTACTTTTCCTTCATCTTGAGCTGTACAGCTACACCGGAAGGAATCTCCATCTTTGTTAATGCTTCGATGGTCTTCTGTGTTGGAGCGATAACATCAATCAGTCTCTTGTGAGTTCTCTGCTCAAACTGCTCTCTGGAATCTTTGTACTTGTGAACCGCACGAAGAATTGTAACTACTTCCTTCTTTGTAGGAAGAGGTACCGGACCGCTTACATTAGCGCCAGTCTTCTTTGCTGTCTCAATAATCTTCCCAGCAGCATGATCAATCTGATTGTGGTCATACGCCTTCAGTGTAATTCTCATTACGTTAGCCATAAAAAAAGCCGCCTCCTTTTCGCACTTTTGCGAGCAAACTGATCTGATTGGCATCGAATCATGCTCGTTGTAATAGCGCAACAAGTGGTGACTGTACACTTATCCGGGTGTGTCCTGTTGAATCACATCGGGTAACGCAGGACATCCCTTCTGTCTCTATCTGCTTTCGCAGAATGTTAAATTGGTACAGTGACTTGTCGCCAGTTTCCTAACTTGACATTCGCTCCACGGAAAACCTGTCATTCGTTACCAGATGACAGCAACCTCACGCTTCACAGCTATCAATGTCACAGCATTTGCTATTGTATCAAGATTTTACAGGCTTTTCAAGGACTTTTTTTATTTTTTTTGTATTTTTTACTTTTTCTACGTTTTGCACAAAAAATGCCGTCACCGGAAACTTCTGTTGTGAAAATGCACAACTTCGTTTCAGATGACAGCATCCCTGTTCTTTATAAGCGGTCAAACTTTCCGGCTTCACCGGTCAGCTTTTCTGCAATCTCTTTGTTTTCCTGCATCTGGCTTGCAATCTCTCCCATACCCTGTACCAGTTCTGTAGTATTAGTTGCCGCAGAGCTTACGCCCTTGGCACTTTCGTCCACCGCAGCACTGATCCCCTGGATGGCTCTTGTGATATTGTCCACCAGGATCTGCACCTCGTCTGCCATCTGATGAAAACGAGTAACAATCTCATCTACATGAACAGCATCTTTTTTGTACTGGGCACCGGAATCCACAAACCCATCATAATCTGTAGAGATATCTTCCATTACATAGGAAGCAATTGTTCTGGACTGCTCTGTCAATTCCTCTACAGCACTTACAACAACCTGGTTGATATTCTGAATATTATTGGCTGCTTTCCGGCTCTCTGCTGCAAGATTACTGATCTCATCCGCAACAACAGCAAAGCCTTTTCCGGCCTCCCCTGCTCTCGCCGCCTCGATCGCAGCATTCAGTGCCAGCAGATTGGTCTGGCTGGATATGCTCAGAATTTCATCGGTCAACTCATTGACAGTCGCAACGCTCTTACTCCCTTCAATGGCCTCCTCCAGCTTTTTGATAATGCCATTTACCACAACGCTGGTGTTTTTCTTGGTTTCCACAGCAGTGGATTCCAGCTTCTCCGCACGCTCCCGCATATTTCCGGCGTAATCCAGCAGTTCCTTGGAAGCATCTGCCAGCTCAACGATATTTCCATTGACTTCTGTAGCATTATCACTGATATTGGACACAGTCGAAGAAATCTCCTGCATAGACGCTGACAACTGTTCCATCAAAGCAGAAATGTCTGCAGAACTGTCATTGGCTGTAGTCACATGCTCCGACACATTGCCTACGATCTCCTCCAGACTATTTGCACTGGTGGTAATCTCCTTCATAATACTCTGCAGAGTTTCCAGGAACACATTGATCCCTGTAGCAATCTTACCCATCTCATCCCTGCTGTCCACAGATATTCTCTCAGTCAGATCACCATGTCCTGACTGTACATCATCAATGACCTTGGACAGCTTACTGTCAATCCTCCCAAGAGGAAGACTGATGCTTCGGTGGCTGATCGTAACACCCAGCACATCCACAAAAACGCCACTGATCAAAATGATTACAACCATAAATATAGAAGAGTTATATTTGATCTTCTGCTTTGAAATGGCTGACTCCATTCCCTCCTTGTTGCTCTTAACCATATCACTGATCTCGTCAGAGATGGTCTTGCCCAATGTGCTCAGAGTACCATTGGCCAGATTTTCCGCTTCCTCATTACGATTCTTCTCGCTCAGACGGATTGCCTGCTCAAAGTTTGTAAGGTATTCCTCGTAGTCACTTTCAAACTGCTGGAACTGTTCCTTCTCTTTCTCACTCTGCATCATTTCTTCATACTCAATATTAGCACCCTGTATATCGCTGCGCAGGGAGCTTGCCTCCGTCGCCAATTCTTCTGTGGAAGCTTTGTCCTCTGCCAGACAATGAGCATAAACTACCCGGTGAAGGGACTGGAAATCCTCAGCAATCTCTCCCAGCTTACTGATATTCTGCGCATATCGTTCTGAGATCATCTGGCTGGCACGAAGCATCCCCTTCAGCTGACCAATGCAGAGAATACTGCACAGGAAAAGCATGACCCCAAGCATAGTAATGGGCAGCATAACTTTCCACTTCACAGAATTCTTATCTATTTTAACAGATCCTTTTTTCGGTACCGAAAGCTTCAGCTTCGGCATTTTCATTTTCGGTAAGTTTGGTTTTAATTTTTTCATTTTCATTTCGGTATCCTCCACTTTTCTTTTGTCGAAAACGGAGACAGGCGCTCCCGTCTCCGTTCCATGGTGTATATTGTGAATTCACCTTCCCCGTATTATAACGGCATACGCCGTTTTCGATCTGCCTCCCTGCCCCCTGAAAACCAGGAAGCCTTCCGTCAGACCTCCGTGCTGTCAGTCTCGTCTTCCTCCAGCACAGTTTCATACTTCTCCAAAATTATATTTTGGATCATCTCCCTGGTCTCCGAATTGATCGGATGGGCTATGTCACGATATTCTCCATCTCCTGCGCGTCTGCTCGGCATTGCAATAAAAAGTCCCTTCTCTCCTTCAATCACCTTAATATCGTGAACAACAAACTCTCCATCAAGGGTAATCGAAACGATTGCTTTCATTTTACCTTCTTTTGCTATTTTGCGGATACGCACATCTGTTATCTGCATGTTGGAAACCTCCTTTGATTCCAGACAATATTGTTATCAAATAAGAAGAAACTCTCCTGTATTCATTCTGCGTCCGACATCAAAGTGCATAACGCTCGTTTTTCTCGATCACAATACGAATCTGTCCATTTTCGCCAATATACTCTGTATTTGCACGGATTGTATCTCTGCTTTCTACGATACAATTCTCAATGTGTGTATTGTCGCCAATATAAACATCATTCAAAATGATCGAATTCTTAATGACACAATTATTTCCAACGTATACTTCTTTGAACAGAATAGAATCCTCTACCTGTCCATTGATGATACATCCACTGGATACAAGACTGTTTCTCACATCAGAACCCGCATTATATTTTGCAGGCGGAAGATCCTGCACCTTAGAATATACATCCGGATACTGCTTAAAGAAGTAATCGCGGATCTCCGGTTTCAGAAAATCCATATTGGTGCGGAAGTAAGATTCTACAGAGGAAATATTACTCCAATATGTATCCAGCTTGTATGCATAAATCTTTTTGATGTCCTTGTAACGGATCAGGATATCCTTAACGAAATCATATCTTTCCTCCTGATCAGCCTTCTCGATCAGCTCGATCAGCAGACGGCGGCGTACAATATAAATACCCGCAGATACCTGCTGTCCCTTTGCCTGGATCGGCTTCTCCTCAAAGCTTGTGATACGCCCGTCCATATCGGTGGAAATAACGCCGAAACGACTCGGATCATCCTTCTCATTCATATCTGTTGTTACTACGGTAAAATCCGCTTTCTTGGCAATGTGATACTCAAGGACCTTATTGTAGTCCATCTTGTATACGCCATCTCCGGATGCGATAACAACATACGGCTCGTGGCTGCTCTTCAGAAATCCGATATTCTGTGCGATTGCATCTGCAGTACCCCGGTACCAGTAACTGTTGTCCGGTGTCGTGGTAGGAGTGAATACATATAAGCCCCCCTGTTTTCTACCAAAATCCCACCATTTTGAAGAATTCAAATGCTCATTCAGCGACTTTGCATTATATTGTGTAAATACAGCCACCTTCTGGATATGCGAATTCGTCATGTTGCTCAATGTAAAGTCAATGCTTCGGAAGCTGCCGGCTATTGGCATAGCTGCAATTGCTCTCTTGTTGGAAAGCTCTTTCATCCGGCTGCTATTACCACCAGCTAATACAATACCTATCGCTCTCATTCTCTGTCACCTACCTTAATCAATGTCTCACCGCCGTCCAAAAGACCATCCGGATAATCTGCCGGCTCTGTGATGCCGGAAATAGCTGTGTTCTTTCCAATCTTAACGCCGTCCGGAATCACAGAATCCTCTCCGATGGTTACCAGACCAAACGCATAAACACTCGGTTTTACTTTGTTTTCCTTCTCCTCACCGATACCAAGCTCGCAGTTCTTACCAACAGTAACTCCCTCTGCAATGATAGACTTGTCAACCGTTGTCCCGGCACCGATCGTCGTAGAGCTCATAATGATGGAATCCCTCACTACCGCTCCTTTTTCGATCGTAACACCACAGCCGATCACAGAATTATGTACCTCACCGTAAATCTCACATCCTTCGCCGATGATCGCCTTATCCACAACGGCATCCTTTGCGATATACTGCGGAGGAATACGATCACTCTTGGTATAGATCTTCCAGAACTCCTCATAAAGGTTGAATACAGGAATCAGATCGATCAGTTCCATGTTGGACTCCCAATAAGAGCCAAGGGTTCCTACATCCTTCCAGTATCCATTGTACTCATATGCAAAAATACGTTTGCCCTGCTCGTGGCAATACGGAATAATATGCTTACCAAAGTCACATGCCGGCTGGTCCTTCAGCTTCAGCAACGCCTCGCGAAGTACGGGCCATGAGAAAATGTAAATACCCATAGACGCAAGATTGCTGCGTGGATGCTCCGGTTTCTCCTCAAACTCCTGGATCTTTTTATGCTCATCCGTAATAACCACACCAAAACGGCTTGCCTCTTCCAGCGGAACAGGAATTGTCGCTAACGTAACATCTGCATTGTTGGCTTTATGGAAGTCGAGCATAACCTCGTAATCCATCTTGTAAATATGATCTCCACCCAAAATAAGTACATAATCAGGATTATACTGCTCCATATATCGCAAGTTCTGATATATTGCATTGGCAGTTCCTGTGTACCACTCACTGCTGGTACTTTTCTCATACGGCGGCAGGATGGAAACACCGCCGACATTTCTGTCCAGATCCCACGGAATACCAATTCCAATGTGAGTGTTCAGACGCAACGGCTGATACTGAGTCAGAACTCCAACTGTATCTACCCCCGAATTAATACAGTTACTTAATGGAAAATCAATTATACGATACTTACCACCAAATGAAACTGCAGGCTTTGCAACATCTGCTGTGAGTACTCCAAGACGAGAGCCCTGACCACCTGCCAGTAACATTGCAATCATTTCTTTCTTTATCACGATATCACCCCTTGTTGTTCAGAATAATTGTATTATAACACACTTTTCATAAATTGGGAATAAATTTGACAAATAATTTGAAAATATTTTCTATTTTTTAGATATTTTGACTAATTTTTACCGGATTATTACATTTCACCTCCTTTTTCAAGCAAAAAAATGCACAACGTCTCCGGGCATTTTCATAGAATACAGAACAAACCTTTTTTCGCTTTCCCCCACAGAAATATCCAATAAAGGAATTGTAATTTTCCCCTTATTCGTTATAATAATGTAAGAACATTACATATTATATATAGAAGAAAGGCGTGGTTTTTATTATGTATCAGATTGACTTTAACCATCCGGCAAATGTATATTTCATCGGAATCGGCGGTATCAGCATGAGCGGATTTGCCCAGCTTCTGCACGATTACGGTTTTCAGGTACATGGCTCCGATGCCCACGAAAGCAAGATCACTGACCACCTGGAGTCACTTGGTATCCATATAATATATGGCCAGTCCAAAGAAAATATTACCGGGGATATCGACTTTGTTGTATATACGGCAGCCATCCATCCGGACAATCCCGAATTTAAAGCAGCAAAAGAACTGGGACTTCCAATGATGGAACGTGCCGAAATGGTAGGACAGGTAATGAAAAATTACCAGAATGCCATTGCAATTTCCGGTACACATGGCAAGACAACGACTACCTCCATGGTATCCCATATCTTTCTGGAAGCGCAGAAGGACCCAACCATCTCCGTTGGCGGCATCCTGAAAGCGATTGACGGAAATATCCGCGTAGGTCATTCCCAGGATTTTATTACTGAGGCCTGCGAATACACCAACAGTTTCCTGAAGTTCCACCCAACAGCCGGGATTATCCTGAATATTGATGCGGATCATCTGGATTTCTTCAAAGATATCAACGATATCCGTCATTCCTTCCGTCGTTTTGCCGAGCTTATCCCGGAGCATGGGGTTCTTATTGTAAATGGCGAGATTCCGGATCTGGCCGAGATCACAGAAGGTCTTGCCTGTCAGGTGATCACATTTGGTCTCACAAGTGACTGTGATTATTTTGCCGATAATATTTCCTTTGATGAGCACGGTTATGGACACTTTGACCTGATCCGCAACGGAATCAGAGAGACTCCCATCGACCTTCATGTCATCGGCCGTCACAATGTAGCCAATGCACTGTCTGCCATTGCACTGGCACAGTATTATCATATGAATATGGATTCCATCAGACAGGGGCTTCTTGCCTTTGAAGGAACAGAGCGTCGTTTTGAGTTGAAGGGTTCTTTCAACGGGGTAACTGTGGTGGACGATTATGCACATCATCCGACAGAGATCACAGCGACGCTGACTGCGGCAGAGAAATTTCCTCACAAGCATCTGTGGTGTGTATTCCAGCCACATACTTATTCCCGTACCCGCGCCCTTTTAAAAGAGTTTGCACAGGCTCTGTCCCAGGCAGAGAATATTGTTCTGGCTGATATCTATGCCGCCAGAGAGGATGATCCGGGAGATATTTCTTCCCGCACCCTGCAGGAAGAGATCAAAAAACTCGGAAAGGATGCCTATTATTTTCCATCTTTTGAGGAGATCGAAAAATTTTTATCAGAAAAATGTATCAACGGTGACCTGTTGATAACTATGGGTGCCGGAAATGTTGTATCTATCGGAGAAGATCTGATCAAAAAATAAGTTATCCACATTATCCACAATTTTTTGTCAAAAACTGTCGACAAATATTGTGGATAATTTTTGTTTATAAAACCCAGGAATTCACAGGGATTTCATGAATTCCGTCCACATTATTCACATTATCCACAATTAAAAATCCACAGAAACCCACTGTTTATCGGTGTTTGCAAGTTTTTTTCTTTGTGTTATTATAGGATACAGACTTGAGATATAAAGCAGTTTTCTTATAATGATTACTTAAAATAACTGCTGGGAACGGAGGATTTACATGGATAATATACTGCTGTGCTCCAATCATATACCATTGGTCACATCAATTCACAATACATTTATCGAGAAATATATGCTTCATGCAAACGGAAGTTATGTAAAAGTGTATCTGTACCTTTCCAAATGCATCCAGGCGGGCGAGGAAGATCTCTCCATCTCCTCACTGGCTGATCAGATGGAAAATACGGAGAAGGACGTGATCCGCGCATTGAATTACTGGGAGAAGCAGGGATTAATGAGGCTTACCAGAGGCGAGGACGGAGAGGAGATTCTCGGCATTGACGTTTTGAACCCTGATGAAACCCTATCCGCCCAGGAAGAATCCCGCTCCTTTGCTGATCTTTCCGCTGGGAACGGAGATACAACCGGCACATCTGCCAAAAGATCCTCTTCCAATAAAGATACACACTCTTCATTGGAGGGAGCTGCGTCGGACAGCCACTCTGCCACAGACGCCAGCACTGACAATGACGCAAAAGCTTCCGAGCAAAAACCGGAGCATTCAAAGACTACTGCGGCATCAAAGGCACAGACAGCTTCACCTTCTATCTCTACAGTGGAAGCCAGGCCGAAAAGCAGCCATAAAACGATTCAGGTAACGACGGAGCAAATGAACCGTCTCGCTGAAAATGATGACTTCTGCTGGACCTCCAATGTGGTAGAGAGCTATCTGGGGCGGCCGGTCAAGCCGAAGGAGTTACAGCTTATTACATATTTATACGATACACTTCACTTTTCTTCCGAGTTGATCCTGCATCTGTATGAGTACTGCATTTCGCTCGGCAAGACAAGCACCAGCTATATCGAGAAAGTGGCGATCGCATGGGATGAAAAACAGGTAAAAACACCTGATGATGCACAAAATGCAACAATCGAGTACAACACCACCTATAATGCTGTTTCCAAAGCAATGGCACTGGGGCGCCCTCTGGCTGCCATAGAAAAGGATTTTGTTGACCGCTGGCAGAATCAGTGGAGCATGGACCTGAGTGTTATTCTTGAAGCCTGTAACCGCACATTATTGAAACTGCAGCATGGCGATTTCAAATATGCAGAGGCCATTGTAGAGCGCTGGCACCGATCCGGCGTACATACACTGGCAGATATCCAGAAAGCAGATGAGGCCTTTGCCAATGAAAAGGCGATGGAAAGAGCCGCCAAGCGCAACGGCAGCGATTCCGGAACAGTTCAGCATAAGCGTTCCCAGGCAGAAACCGCCGCTTTGGAAAGACAACTGTTACAGGTTTAATATTTGAAATTTGGAATTACATTTTCGCACAGGAAAGGACAAGATATCATGGGGATTTCAGCAAACCAATACGGAAGTATCATGGATCAGTATGACAGAACACGGATGAAAAACCAGCGTATCCTGGATCAGCGTACAGAAGCTCTTCATAAGGAAATTCCCGAACTAGAGGAGCTTCAGGGACAGATCATACAGCTTTCTTTCCAGCAGGCCCGTAATGAACTGCTGCAGCCGGAGCAGGCACAATCTACCGCTGCCCGGTACGCCCGGCATATGCAGGCTCTGTTTGAGAAAAAACAGGCTCTTTTGGAAGAACACGGGTATCCCAAAGATTACCTGTCCCCTGTTTACACCTGTCCTGATTGCCATGATACCGGATATATCGACGGAAGACCATGCCATTGTCTGACGAAGGCACAGGCCGATTTTCTCTATGCCAACGCAAACCTCAGCGACATCCTTTTAGAAGAAAATTTTGATACTTTTGACAGTGAATACTACGACGATACCACTGTTAATGATAATCTTTCTCTAACTCCAAAGGAAAATATCAATAAATTAAAGGATATTTGTCTGGATTTCATTAAACACTTTGATGACGCCTATGATAATCTCATATTTTACGGACCTACCGGCGTCGGAAAAACATTTCTGACCCACTGCATTGCCAAAGAGCTTCTCGACACGGGTCACACGGTCGTTTACTTGACTTCTTTACAGCTATTTGATATTTTAGAGAAAGGCAGGTTTGGCAAAGACGAGGAAAGTGAACAAATCCGCACCAAAACAGATTATCTGATCCATAGTGATCTGCTCATTATTGATGATCTTGGTACTGAACTCACAAACAGCTTTACAATCTCTGAGCTGTACCATTTCATTGAGGAAAGGCATCTACAGCAGAAATCAACGATCCTTTCCACCAATCTGACATTTCAGGAATTGTTAAACCGGTACGGCGAGCGCATTTTCTCCCGTTTCACCGGATACTATCACTTCTGTATGATCATCGGAGATGATATCCGCCCTCTCAAGAAGCTGCGGGCACACACTCCGAAAAATATATCTTAATGATCCCCGTCTGACAAGGCATCAGGCAATCCGGACGGTATCATTAAACCCCAATATCATAAATTCACACATGTAAGAATGGAGGATTTCATAACATGAAACGACACGACAAACTGGCAGAAACAATACCTGTGGGTAATCTGGGAATTTTAGCATTGGAAAGCAGCAGGGAAATGGGAAACCGCGTCAACGACTACATTGTAGAATGGCGTCAGGAGCGTTCCCGTATGGAAGCACCGGCTTCTTCCATTGCTGATTACAGTAAGGATTCTTATCTGATCGACTGCGCCTGCCCACGTTTCGGTTCCGGCGAAGCAAAGGGACTGATCCGTGAATCTGTTCGAGGCGATGACCTCTTTTTATTGGTTGATGTCTGCAACTACAGCCTGACCTATAAGGTATGCGGGCAGGTAAATCATATGTCCCCGGACGATCATTATCAGGATCTGAAGCGTCTGATCGCTGCTGTAGGCGGCAAAGCAAGACGTATCACTGTCATTATGCCGTTTTTGTATGAAAGCCGTCAGCACCGTCGTTCCAGCAGAGAATCCCTCGACTGTGCCCTTGCATTACAGGAGCTTACACAGATGGGCGTGGAAAGTATCATTACATTTGATGCACATGATCCGCGGGTACAGAACGCAATCCCTCTCAAGAGCTTCGAGACCGTTCAGCCAACCTACCAGTTTATTAAGGCGCTGTTAAAGAATGTACCGGACATTAAGATTGATGCACAGAATCTGATGGTTATCAGTCCGGATGAGGGCGCTCTGGGAAGAGCCGTTTACTATGCCAATGTCCTCGGCATTGATGTGGGAATGTTTTACAAACGTCGTGACTATAGCCGTATTGTGGACGGTCGCAATCCGATCATCGCACACGAGTTCCTGGGTGCCGATCTTGAGGGCAAGGATGTGATCATCACAGATGATATGATCTCCTCCGGCGAGAGTATGATCGATGTAGCCACAGAGTTAAAGCGCCGGAAAGCAAACCGTATTTTTGTTGCCGCTACGTTCGGTCTTTTCACCAATGGAATGGACAAGTTTGATGAAGCAGTCGAAAAGGGACTGATCTATCGTGTTATGACAACAAACCTTGTATATCAGCCACAGGAGCTTCTTTCCAGAGATTATTATATCTCCGTAGATATGAGCAAATATGTAGCCCTGCTGATCGATACATTAAATCACGATCAGTCCATCAGCGATCTTCTGAACCCGACAGAGAGAATTCAGAACATTCTGGTAAAATACGGTCAAAGATAATGACCTGCTAATTGTAAACATAGTTTTTTCGGCGTTTTTGGAAAGTTCATAGTTTTTTTAGAAATTAAACAATTTTACATCACATCTGCTTTCTATAATGAATTCATAAACATAAATAAGCCGACTGACTAATGTTTGTTATAGATTCTTTTTCATTTTTTTCATTTTCGGTCATGAGGCAGCTCCCTCTGCCTTGTGACCACTCCTTTGAGTGTTACTTTGAAAAGCCCGAAGCAAAAGCTTCGGGCTTTTCACGTAAAATAAATTTATCCAAGCTGCAACATTTCTGTGATATAATGGCACATATAAACAGACAACGAAGTCAATATATAAACGAATAAGGTATCAGACAGAATTATTTTCAAGGAGGTGATCGTCATGATGACAGGATTGACATTAAGCGCAGTATGCATTATTGGACTTGTAGTAATTGTAGGGGGCATTATCATCGGGTTCCATTTCTGGGATAAGGATTGATATACCATCAAACCATTCCCCTTCTTATGTATATTCAATATGTAAAACAAAAAGTGTTACAGACCCCGCATTTTAGCAGTCTGTAACACTTTATATGTCATTTCACAATTATCCCGGCCATTCTCCAATACCATTATCAGATTGCTCCAAACATTTCCAGACACTCCCGGTTGGTTCCCCGGAAAATATCACGCCGGTCCGCAAACATCCGGCAAAGCTTCTCCAAACGATCCCAGTTATCTTTCACATAATACTCATAGCTGTGTCCCCAGATATAAAACAACTGCTGCTCTCCCGGTGCCGGTTCGCTTTCCAGAAATTGCTGCGCCAGCTCGAAAAGCTGCTCATCATCATGATGACAGGTCGCCTTTAACAGGATTGGATTCTCCGGTACCGCAAAACCATGTGTCGCTTCCACGGTACGACCGTATTTTATTCCATGACGCTGCAGATAATCTACTGCTGCCTGATCATAGGCACCATAGGCATACGCCATGCCTACCGGTTTCTGTCCATAGATCCGGGTAATATTATCAATATCTGTCAAAAATTCCTGATCCATCTCCTCCTCGGTCATATCCACAGGTGCCCGGTGAGTCAGCCCGTGAACTGCAATTTCATGCCCGGCATACAGATCTCTGATAGTTTCCTGATCCATACGGCAAATCTCTTTTCCTTCAATCTCAAAACGACTTTCACGGCTCTGTATGCCGGTATTCAGATTAAAAGTACACTTCATCCTGTAACGGTTCAAAATCTCCACCAGCTTCCGGTCTGATTCAATGCCATCATCATAACTAAACGTAATTGCTTTTTGATATTTCATAATGTTTCCACATTCCTTTCCTGCCATCTATCGCATAATGGTCTTTGGTCTTGATCTGCCTGAGTTCTACCCCCGCACAAGCTCTACGACCCGTAAAACATTCTCCTGCACCGTAAATTTTACTTCATATTCCCCGAAACTCATGCCGTAGATTCGCTCCGGATCCTTCTGATATCTTGGTCTGGGGTCCTGTTCTAAAACACCCCGAAGTGCCTGAAGCTTTTCTCCGGAAATCTCCGACGCAGCGACAGGCTCCTCCGGAAACTCCACTTTGACACGCCGCACCTGTGTTCCATCCGTAAAGCCCCCCTTGGCCCCAGGGTGACTGTCCGCATAAGGAAGATATGGCTTAATATCATAAATAGGTGTCCCGTCCATCATATCGACTCCTGATACCCAGATTACAGGCTTTCTGGAATCCTGCAGATCAATCTGCTCCAATTTTACACAGGACAGGCCAATGGGATTGGGACGAAACGGAGAACGCGTTGCGAATACGCCAACCCGACGATTTCCACCCAGACGGGGCGGCCGCACTGTAGGAGACCATTCCGACCGAACTGCCTCTGAAAACTCCCATACAAGCCAGAGATGAGAAAACTCCTCCAGCCCACGGAACGCATCCGGATTGCGATATTCCGGCTCCAAAACAATCTTTCCCATAAGTTCCGGCACCAGACCACTCTGTCTCGGCACTCCAAACTTTGTCACAAAATCCGTGTGGATCCTGCCGATCATCTTCATTTCCATTGTTTCTCACCCCTCAGGATTTGTATTCCACAGAAAAAATAAGCCCGGCAATGCTCTCAGGCACTGACCGGACTCATCCGTTCATCAGTTACATCTCTGCACAACCAATCAGGCACGTACCAGTTCTACCTGCCAAAATCCCTCCGTGTGAGATGGTCCCTGTGTAATCTCAACTTTAAATTTATACATTGCTTCCTCCAGTTTACGCTGGAACTGAATCTCGGAAAGATCTGAATCTGGCTCCTGCAAGATGATTGTGTCACCAACCTTTGCATAACTATATGCAGAACCTAATGTCTTAAATGTTGCCTTCCAAGTTTCCTTTTTCTTTAAAAAATCAAACACAATAATCACCTCTGCTTTCTATAAATATATGTCAGCTTCAAAATCTCGTGTCATCTATCCGCTAGGTAACTGTATTATAACACATTTTTTCTAAAAAAGAAAGTAAATCGCAGTATTTTCATAGGAAAAATATAAATTTTACGATAAAACCATTCTTACGGCGCCATACATACCGGCATCATTTCCAAGTTCTGCCAGACGGAACTCCTTGCCCTTGAGTGCAAACATAACGTCCTGCTCGTACTTCTCCTGTACCACATCCAGAACGATCTGTCCGTTTTTGGAGACACCGCCGCCAATTACAAACGCCTGTGGATCTACCACGGCAGCCACATGGGAAAGTCCCTTGCCCAGATAGCTGGAGAATGTATCTACAATCTCCTTTGCCAGAGCATCGTTATTTTTGTATGCCTTAAACAGCTCCAGTCCGGTGATCGGATGATCATACTGGCGAAGCTCTGACGGTGTATCTGTCTGTTCCAGCTTCTCCTTGGACATTCTGGTAATACCCGTCGCGGAAGAATACTGCTCCAGGCAGCCCTTCTTGCCACAGCCACAAGTGCGTTTCTCGTGAGGATTTACCAGCAAATGACCAATTTCTCCTGCCGCACCGTTGCTTCCGGTCAGGATCTTGCCGTTCAGGATGATTCCTCCGCCCACTCCGGTACCCAGAGTAACCATAACAATGCTGTCAAAGCCTCTGCCGCCTCCGCGCCACTGCTCTCCGAGAGCCGCTACGTTTGCATCATTGCCCACTTTAATCTTCTCTACACCTGTCAGCTTACGAAGCTCATCCGCTACGGAGAAAATGCCCCATCCCAGATTTGCACATTTCAGCACACGTCCATCCTCTGTGATCGGTCCCGGCACACCCATACCAATGCCAATAATATCACTTTTATCAATGGACTTTTCTTCATTTTTGTCAGCAATCGCCTTCGCAATATCCGGCAGGATCAACTCGCCGTTATTTTCCTTACGTGTCACGATCTCCCATTTCTCCAGCATATTGCCTTCCTGATCAAAAAGCCCCATTTTTACTGTAGTTCCACCTAAATCTACCCCATAAATATACTTCATCTGATATTTCCACCTTTCCTTTTTGAAGCACTGCAAACAACAAGCCACTGCTATATCATACCCGATTTTACCGAAATGGTAAAGCACTTAAGAACGGTAATCTCCATTAATCTTTACATAATCATAAGTGAGATCACAGCCCCATGCCTTTGCAGAACCGTTTCCCTGCTTCAGATCAATGTCAATATAGATCTCATCCTCCGCCAGCACCTTTGCCGCAAACTCCTCGGAAAAATCAATGCCTGCACCATTTCTGCACACCTCCAGAGTCCCTGCTGCGGACGAAAGATCTACATCCATGGTATCAATGGCAAAATCTGCGTCTGCATAACCAATGGCACACAACACACGCCCCCAGTTTGCATCCTCTCCAAACATTGCACATTTAAACAACGGGGAACGGATCACACTCTTTGCAACAATGATTGCTGTCTCCTGATCCGGTGCTCCCTTGCATGTACACTCTAAAAGTTTCGTTGCTCCCTCTCCGTCCTTTGCAAGCATACGCGTCATATTCATCATAACAATATACAGCGCCTGCTTAAATACAGCAAAACCTGCATCCTCTGTGGTGCAGATCTGTTCATTGCCCGCAAGACCGTTTGCCATCACGCTGACCATATCATTGGTAGAGGTATCTCCGTCAATACTCAGACAGTTGTATGTAATCTTGACGATCTCATCCAGAGCTTTCTGAATCATCTCATGGCTGATCGCCACATCCGAAGTAATGAAATTCAGAGTAGTGGCCATATTCGGATGGATCATGCCGCTTCCTTTCGCCATACCACCCAGATGACATGTCTTACCATCAATTTTAAACTCTACTGCCACCTGCTTCTTCACGGTATCGGTGGTCATGATCGCTGTGGCCGCTGCATCATTGCCGGACTCACTGAGACCATCCACCAGCTGCTTCATATGGTCTGCAAACGGAGCCGTAGACATTGGAAGTCCGATCACTCCTGTCGATGCAACCACCACCTGATCCTCCGTAATGCCCAGAGCATCTGCTGCCAGCCGGGACGTCTCGGCTGCCACCTGCTCTCCGTTTGCATTGCCGGTATTGGCATTCTTGGAATTTACGAGAACCGCATGGGTCACTCCGTTTCCGGCCTCCAGATGCTTCTTCGTCACAAGGATCGGCGCACCTTTGACCTTATTCTGTGTATAGACAGCCGCTGTCTGGCAAGGCTCCTTACTGTATACCATGCCAAGATCATTTTTCTCCTTGTCCGGATTCAGTCCACAGTTGAGACCGTTCGCCTGAAATCCCTGAGAAGCGCAAACACCGCCGTCAATATATTTATAGCCTTCAAATTGTGTCATATTCATAAGTCGTCTCCATTCTGTAATCCTGCAAAAACCTCCAATTCCGCATATTTGCAAGCAAATATGCTTCTTGTCGGTGTTTGACGGGTCAAGCCATATATTACAGTTTCTTGCCGGTCAAAAGTTCATATGCCTGAAGATATTTTGAAATAGTCTTCTCCACGATATCTTCCGGAAGTGTCCAGTCATTGTCCGGATTTGCCTTGAGCCAGTCGCGGGCAAACTGCTTGTCGAAGGATGGCTGTCCATGACCCGGCTCATATCCCTCAGCAGGCCAGAATCTGGAGCTGTCCGGCGTCAGCATCTCATCACCAAGAACGATATTGCCATTCTCGTCCAGACCAAACTCAAACTTGGTATCTGCAATGATGATACCCTTCTCTAATGCATAGTCTGCACACTTCTTATATAATGCGATGGTGTAATCGCGAAGCTTCTGCGCATACTCCTCACCTTTACCCGGAAAATACTTCTCCAGATGAGCTACGCTCTGCTCATAAGAAATATTCTCATCGTGATCTCCAATCTCTGCCTTAGTAGACGGTGTGTAGATCGGTTCCGGCAGCTTATCAGACTCCTTCAGTCCCTCCGGCAGCTTAATACCGCAGACCGTGCCATTCTCCTGATAGCTTGCCCAGCCGCTTCCTGTAATATATCCTCGAACAATGCACTCGATTGGAAGCATTTCCAGCTTACGGCACATCATACTGTTTCCATCAAACTTCGGCTGCCGGAAAAACTCCGGCATATCCTTCACATCGACTGAAATCATATGATTTGGCAGAATGTCCTGTGTCAGATCAAACCAGAACTTTGACATCTGAGTCAACACGGTTCCTTTTTTGGTCACTTCATTATGAAGGATCACGTCAAAACAGCTTATTCTGTCTGTTGCAACCATGATCAGACTGTCTCCGTTGTCGTAAATCTCTCGTACCTTTCCTTCCTTCATCGGCTTTAGCTCTTTCATTTTTCCTCCAATCCCACACACCGCCCTGAGACAAATGTGCGCGTGCGTCGTGTCGTTGTTTACATTATCCCTTTAAGTATAATATTTTCTGGAGAAATTGCAAGACAGGAATCTGCATATTTGCAAATCCCTGTCCTTCCGTTATTCTTTTCCTGGAAACCGTTACTTTATACACCTTTTTCTGAACCGATGTGCCGGTTTTGGCCGGTACCGCAGACGGAGCAGTTTTCGGAGTTACTGTTGTCTGAGGAGCCGGGGAAACCGTTGGTGCCCGGATTCAGGTAGCAGGCATATACATTCTCTGTGCTCCTTTCATATCTCACATTCCTGTTACTCTTTCTCTTCTTTATCCCGCACTTTGTCTGTACTACCGCATATATTAAATGTAACCAGAAAATATTCCTTATATTTTCGAAAACATTTAGAAAGGATGTATATTATGAACACAATGAATGGATGCCGCGGCAATGTAAACTGCCGCGGAAACAGAGGCTGTTCGTGTGGCATGGAAAACTGCGATCAAATGCAGAATTCCTGCTCCTGCGGCAGCATGCCGGATAACCAAAATACCTGCGGCATGAGTCAGTCCGAAATTGCAAACCAGTGTCAAAATGATTCTGCCGGGGACTGCTGTACAGACCCATTGTACGGTATGCCACTGGCCATGGGCTATGTGCCGTGGCAACAGTGGAATAAGATCTATGATCCCTGCGACGGCCTCGCAAACGGAACGATCTTCCCTGAACTGAATTTACAATTTTATGGCTGCATCCCTCAGGGCTGTGGAAAAGGAGGCAGATTATGAGCAAAGATCAAATGAGATTATTGAAATTTATTTCCCAGGTCAGCTTTGCTCTCACCGAAACAAATCTGTATCTGGACACTCATCCGTGTGATAAGGTTGCACTGAGCTATTATCAGATGGTAAAAAAACAGCGCCAGGAGGCAGTGGAGGAGTACAGCCGCAAATATGGTCCTCTGCAGGCAGATCAGGTAAACTGCAAGGATTACTGGACCTGGGTGGAGACACCATGGCCCTGGGAGCGTTAAGGGATTTGAAAATTTCTATGAAATAAAATGAGAATGGAGTTTATGATATGTTTAATTATGAAAAAAGACTGGAGTATCCGGTTCATATCACACGAACCGATCCGAAAGCGGCAATGGTGATCATTAGTCAGTACGGTGGTCTGTATTCGGCAAGTTTAGGGGAATGTAGAACCGTGCAAAATTTATTGTTTGCATATTGCATCTGATTTTTGCATATGCAATAATGCCAGTAGGCAAACGAAATTACAAGTCCATCTGGACGAAGAACAAAGCCCTTAACCGTGGTGCGAACACAGTCAAGGGCTTTTTCTTTTCTTTTATAGCGGCAAAGCACCCACTAGGCTATTCTATCACATTCGCCTTGGTTATGCCACAAACTTCTTATTCACATATCCCACTTTGTTTTTGTATCTCACTTTCGTGTACCAGGCTTTCGAATAAAGAACTTCAACGGCAGCTCCCTTCGGGATCCTGCCGTGTGTTCCTGTCTTTTTCGAAGAAGCTTTCCACAAAAGAGCCCCTTTCTCACGTTTCACCGTTTTTTTCCACGTTTTCCTGAACTTATCCGGAGTGCCGTACAGAGCTTTCAGGCGGGTCGTTGTACTTCCCCATTCCGGCAGATAAAAATGAGGCGTATCTACGATTGATTTCCAATCACCACCCCAGCCAAGACCGATACCCTTAGCAATCACTGCCACTTTGCGAATTGTGGCCGCATCATACAAAAGTTTACTGTCATTGATCGCAATATCAAATGCAATGCCCCACATATGCTGGCTGGACCATGTACTGCCCTTTGCATTTGTCACAATCTTACCCGGTTTCGTTCTTCCCTGGGCATAAAGCGAATCCTGATACTCTTTGCTTCGGAATCCTTCCGTGATAATGAGATAGATTCCTTGCTTTTCGCACTTTTTCAATAACACAGTCAGCTTCTGATCAAGCCACGGATGCAGCTTGGATCTGTCAATTCTAATGTCATGTTCTTTCTTCATAGTCTGTTTTCTCCTTTTCTGTATCTTTCTTCAATATATTCCCTTTTTCCTCCACTGTGCCCTTGAGTACAGCTATCACCTTCGTCAGAAATACTGGCACCTTCACTCCCATCCGGCCGGCATTCTCCGTGATGCTCAGGCATTCGTTCAGGATAAACCACGCCGTCACCAACGTGGAAAAAAACATCGTCATTGGTAGCGTGACCGACAAGACCCCTGACAGCTTATAGATCAGGAAGTCCAGGATCATCGATGCCACAATGACAAGTATATAACCAAATTTCTTGAAGATCCCGATCATTCCCTTTCTGCTGCTCCAGCCGTACTTATCATCGTCCGGATGCTCCACTGCCTCCTTGGCACTGGCAGCCATCCCGGCCAGGAAATCAATGATCATTGCTGCAGCTACCGCCACAAGCATCCAGCCGAGCAAGCCGCATTTTGAGGCGATTGTTGCCGCCACCGTTGACAGTCCGAGCTGGGCTGTGTAAATTTGTAATTTGTCCATTTTAACCTTCCTTTCCGCCCTTTTCGGGCAATTCTCGTTTGCGTTCCACCGCATTACGAGCATTTTCCTATAAACTAAAAAAGAGCCTGCGCTCTTTTTTTGTACTTATTCTGTCTTTGTAAGCGTGTAAGTAATCTTCATTGCCTGTTCATCCGTCTTCTCTATCGGGGTATCAAGGTTGTTGATCGTGAAGAACACAAACGGGAACAAAAATGCCCTTGCATTCTGAATCATCATATATTTCCGGCTCCCTGCGCATAGCGCATAGTCATAGAAATACCCACTGTTTCCATAGCCTACAGAATTATAATTGTTGTAACATTCTATATTTTTTAATGTTCCTGTCACGCAATCAATAATAAAATATGCCGTTACTTTTGTGGAATCGAGAGAATTTTGCCTTGCACAGATCATCAAGTTTCCCGTTCTGATACAGTTGTTACAAAATCCGTCTGTTTTAAATGGCACCGCACTTCCATCCATTAGATGGATTTCTTTGCATTCCCCGGATGCTTTATTGATGCAGCATATTTTTTGTGTCCCGGTGCTCTTCGGGATATATGTAACGATATAATCATCCAGCTCATAAATACAGTGACTGTCACAGCTTTCATAAGCCGTATTGTTTCCCAGCGTGTATCCGGTATTATTGGTATATTTTTTAACAGTGGAAGTCATCGTGTTTAAGTTAATTTCCCAGGAAAATATCGTACCTCCGGCTGATATAGAGCATTTGGCCTCCGGCAATAAAATAATTGACAATATTCCATTCTTCTGGTCTGTTCTTGTCTCAAATCCGCGATACACATTTGTTTCTGCACAAAGAGCCATTAACTCTGCCGGCATAGATACCGTGTATGTCTTCGCCGGAGACATTGTCTTTCGCTCTGTGGCATTATATGAATCAAAAATAGAGCGGTTATTGATCGGAATGCGGTATTCCGATATGATAATGCTCTTATCCACAAAAAAACTTCCTGCTGCGCGGGAGTTACTTGTAAATCCGCTCGTCACTCTCAGTAATCTGTTTTTTGCAAAATCCATCCAGATCATATCCTTTTGATCACTTCTTGAATCATATCCCGGATAAACTGCTCCTTCCACATAAGCTGAATTTTCCAGTTCTTTTTCCCATAATTTTACTTTGTTATTATCTTCCACAGCATTACTTTTGCCAAAGCCAATATTGGCAGTAGCTGTCGGAGTCAGACAGATGCTTTTTATAATGCCGTTTGCCTGTTGGGTGGAAAAATCCCAAACAAAGCGATATCCGACATTGGAACCGTCATTATCAATAACCGATTCCGATGCATTATATGACCCTAAAGTATTGTCTTTTCCGTTATATGCGGCATCTGTCCCGCGTCCTGTCATATTCACTCCGGCAGGCAATGTATACTCATCCGGATCTGCAGGCAATGCAGTATCAAAAAGTACGATACCTCTTGTCATATCCAGCAACGCCTCCTGTGCCGTTTTTCTGTTGTTCGCAAAATACTTTCGCAGATTCCCGTATGCCCCGGCAGGTTGCATGGCATCCCGGAAAAGATTCGTCACAAAATTATCTTTCTCGTACGTTTTCTTTTCGCCTGTTTTAACATTGGTCAGTTCAATTTTTGTATGTCCTTTTAATCGCATCTCATCCTCCTATTCCGTCTGCAGAGATACCTGCAGACTTTCTATAATCTCCACATTGCCGCTGACACTGACGCATAGCTCATCCAGTGCATCCGACAGACCATATTTCTCCGGTACCTGCAGACTGCTTTGCACGGAATCTTTCAGCCTCTCTACAGGCAGCACCCTCTCTGTGATCTCAGTCATTGCCAGTGCTGCCTGCAGCTGTATGTCAAGATCTACCTTTTTCAATTTGTAAATCTGTGCCGCATAATCTTTCACATTCTCCTTTGGAAACACAAGCCCCCGGCTGACAATGGCATCATAAATATCATCCAGCACCTCCTGATAGTTTTTTTTTATGTTTTTTAACTCCTCAAACAATCTGGCAATCCCGGCATCCATTTTATTGAGATTGTCTTCATCGATCTCTGTAATATCATTCTTCCAGTTTACTCTGTCATACTCCAGATCCTGATCTGTTTCACTCATTGCGTCTTCACCTCCCCTTTATACAGAGCTCCAGTACGAATAACTGACCCTTATGGGCGCAAGCTCTACATTTGTCAGCTGCACTTCGATACATTCTGTGGATGGTACAATGGTCACAGTACCTATGCTGAACTTTGCGGCGTCACCATCTCCATTGCAGACAACAGCCGGCCTTGTGGGATCAATCCCCGGTGCCGGTATGCTCAAAACACCGGTACTGGGTAATGGATCTGTGGCCAGATTCCTGACAATACTGCCATTGACAAGACGCAGCCCCTGTACCACCAGACCATTGGCCGCAGAAAACGGTGCCCCGAGACATTCCACGTTATATCCGTTATAGTAAATCCTCGGCTGTGCACTGCCTCCCGCCGCAAACTTCAGCGCATCCACTACGATCTTTGCCTTAATGAGCAGATCCGTTTCCACGTCCTGCCCGGTACCAGAGCTGTCGCCATAGCTTGTTGTTATTTCTACTTCGTTGTTGGCAATGCTTCCGGCTATGAAATCCTTTATCAGACGTATCCCTTCACCGTTTATATAAACTGCACTTCCCTGTTTCTTTCCATTTTTAGTTTCATAGTTTTCTGCAACAAAACCATTCTCCGCATCAAGGGATGATGCGATATAGAGCTGCTTAACCGTGTAGGGCTCTGTTTCCTCATACCATTTGACCCCTTCATCACCGGAGCAAAACTGATATAATTTTAGATTTTCCGTGTCGAGATAATAACTGAATAATTCTGCAATCGTTCCTTCCGGTGCCCCCTCCCCATAAACATCGATTTCAACCTCATCCCCCTCTATATAAACGTGGTTCTCCAGATTTTTCAGCGAAATGTAACTGTCTGTCCCCTGCGTTGTTTCCAGCTTCACGCTGCCGCCCTTGATATCTATGGACTTTGCTTCAACTTCTCCCTCTTCCGTAACATTAAAAAGATCGCTCGCAATCGTAATCTTTTTTCCGGACAGATTCAGTGTGCCGCCGGATATAATATTGAACACATCCTCCGCATTAAGATCAATGTTGTCGGCATCAACCGTGAAATACGTCTTGGCGGTATCCGGATCAGCACCCAGAGCAACCTCTACCAGTCTGCCGTCTGAATCCACCTTCAACACGATCGTGCTGTCCGTCTGTTCAAACCGGGTAGACGTTTTCTTCTCCACATTTGCCATTTCAATATAAACACTGTCTATATTCTTCTGTATCTTCAATGTCCGGCCCTTGAGCTGCATCAGTTCGCTTTCCTGGGTTACTTCGTTTTGGCGTTTCTGGCCGCCCTTCGCTTCATAAGTATCGACCAGCGCCTGTATACCGGAAATTGTCCGGGAAAATATATACGAATAAACCTTCTCTGCTTCTTTCTCCGCCACGATCATATCACCGGTCTCCAGGTATGGCAGAGTGTTCAGCTTCAACTCGGATACCGGGCGGTAATAGATGCCTTTCAGCTCATCAAGAATATTACTGCCAACTTTCTTGAGTTCCTCCACGTTTTTTCCGTACAGCAGGAAATTCCCGGTGATCAGATACGGATTACTCAGATCCGTCCCGACCGTCACACCAATGTCCTCTTCATCCGTCTGGATATTGAGACAGGTGATCTTGTCTGTGGTGTACTCCTCGCACCGGATGCTTCTGTATTCCGGCCCGGTATCAGATGCACCGGAAAGCTTCGTTAAATCATCTGATGCGCTTTTTGTGCTCACAGGGTACAATCTTTTGCTCGGAAACAATCTTGCGGAAGGATATAGCCCAATGGTATGCATCGCATTTAACTGAACAACCTCAAATTTTCCCTGCCGGTTGATCCGTCCAAAGCCACCATTTACTGTGCAGATTGCCTTGAGTACCGTAGCACCTGTCAGGCTGCCTGCTGCCGAAGCAACCGTTTTCTCCACATCCAAATCATCATTGATTAAATCCTGTGTTTCATATGGAATCCCCAGATGCTGCAACAACGACTCTCTCATCGCCTTAAGCTTCACCGTCCCGTATTCCACAACCTTCAATGTAACTTCTTTGCCATCCTGCAGCTTTGTGACACTCTTCTCCTCTGCCGGGAAAAGAGCGTTATACCACTCTGAAACGTCCGCAGAGGCGTTATATAAAGCGTCATACGCCACGATCTTCTTATAATCCTTGTCATCCACCAATGCGGCAGAATTAACCCGATACGTTCCCATTGGAAGCTCCAGAGCCATATTGCCATCTTCATCCATCACTTCCAGCGTGGTGCTAAACTCCAGTCCGCTAAGGTCGTTCTGCAGGATTTCTGATACTTCAAACTCGCAAGATGATGCAATGCAGCCTCCCAGCATCAGGTCCTCTTCATCACAGATACTTTCCTTGATCGTGACCGCTTCGGAGTGGAGTGTATCGTTGTCGATCGTCAGATCCAGATCCTGGAAGTGCATTTTATAGCCATTGAAGTATGTACCGGTGTAAAATATTTTCTTTTGTTCTTCGGTAATGTCTATCATATACAGCCTCCTCTACAATTCGATGAACGCAAAACGGACAGGCTGATAATACAGTCTGCCCGCCAGCTTCGTTTTGTACTGAAATGTAATGTCCGGAACATAGCAGAGCATAGTTGCATAGTCTCTTTTCCAGTCATTGTAATAGCGGACATGCAGATGCCTTTTCTCCTTTGAGCATTCCCCATCCTTCACCGTAAATCCTTTGTCAAACAGGCTCAGTAATTGATCCAGTTCTTTATCCGAAACGATATGAGTATTCGCCTCCCACTTTGATCTGGAATGTTCCATCACTGTTCTCCGAAGATATCCTTTCGCATTTGTGTAGGAATCTTTGTCTTGCATTTGATCCGGAGTGGACTGGATCGTATCCTGCTGCAGCAAATCGTGGTTCAGTTTCTCGTATGTATATTTTCCGCCGGAATATCCTGTTGCTATTGCTATCAGGCCTTTGCTTTCATCGTACAATCTTATCCCCTCCTTACGTCAATGCAGACACGCCGTGTTGCTTTTTATACTTCGTATTTTCATTTCTTACCACACGAAGCAGATCGCCCTCTTTATATTTCTCCAGGTCTGCTCCACCGGATGTATTCTCCAGTGCAATGATCGCATTGCACAACCTTTCAATTACCGGTACCATCGCTGCGGACGTAGACTCTGCTGCCAGACGTCCGGCTTCCACTGCCATCGCCCGCAGTTTATCCTCAGGCGATACCACTTCGCCGTAATGGCGGTTATCACCGATCATTGCAAGCTGCGGTGTATTTGCCTTGACATAACCACCCTGCGCCAATGCCGGAATCTTTGGTACCGTGATCGGGTTTTCCTCCCACAGGGATTCAAACGGTTTGATCTTACCCACACCCACCTTCCGGATTGTGTTAAGCATTTTATTGATGGCATTAAACGGCTTAGACACGACAATATTAATGCCGGATATCAAACCATTCACTACTGTCTTAAAGGTCTTTTCCAGTCCTTCCTTAACTCCGGAGAATATTTTGCCACCAGCGGAAAAGACGTCTTTTACCTTTTCCCAGGCACCCTTGAATGTCGATTCAAACCAGTCTGCAATTCCTTTAAATGGTGCCTTAATGTGATCCCTGATTTCTTTAAATTTATCCTTTACTTTCGCAAATGCTCCACTGGCGTTGTTGTAAGCACTGGCAAATTTTGTCTTAAACCAGTCCGGAATACCTGTAAACGCACTCTGAACATCCTTACATTTGCCTGTAAAGAAAGACTTCACTCCGGAAAAACCTTCCTTCATTTTGCTATATGCACTTTCCGAAGTATCCTTGAACCAGTCCCCGATACCTGTAAATGCCCCTTTAATTTTGGAAACTACATTGCCAAAAAATGAGGAGATCGTCAAAAAAGCATTTTTTATACCCGTAACTGCCTTGTCAAAGGTCGTTTTGAACCACTCACCAACATCAGAAAATGCACTCTGTATATTCTTCCAGATATTCTCAAAAGTTGTTTTGATCCCGTCAAAGGTCTTTACAATACTATCGTGAGCTTCCTTAAACTTCGTCTTAAACCATGCACCTACCGGCGAAAATACTGCTACGATTTTCTTCCACAGTTCTTCAGCTTTTGCCTTGATCTTATCCCAGTTTTTGTAAACCGCTACACCGGCTACAATCAACGCCGCTAAGCCTGCTATTACCAATGTGATCGGTGAGGTTAAAATGGCGATTGCTACTCCAAATGCCGTGGTGGCCGCAGTCGCAAGTGCACAAGCGGCGTTCCACGCTACCGTTGCTGCCGTAGCCGCTATCTGCGCAGCCGTGTCAGCAACCTTTGCAGCTGTACTGGCAATGAATGCAGCCGCTTGTTTTGCAAGTGCCGTCACCGAAGATGCCATTGACACCACAAAATCTTTAGCATACATCGCATTCAGTATCGCTGTCTCTGCGACATCTTTTATTTTGGCTAGTCTGGTTGCCAGTAACGCCTCCGCAACTTTTCCTAATGCAGCAACCACACCGCCCGATTGTTGTATGAACGACAACAACATCGTCGTTTTCCAGGCTGCAAAAAAAGCGGTCAATGTTATCACCATTCCGCTGACCACATTCTTGTTGTCGGAAAGCCAATTTGAAAACGCACTTAATGCAGCATTAATTCCATCCCAGGCCTTAAGGAATAGCTTTCCTGTAAATTTCGCCAGCTTCTGCAGGAAATTTTCCCACAACCAATTTGCCAACGGCTTTAATCCTTCGATCACAGTATTTAATATGCTGATCACGCTGGACAATGTCTTTAAAAATCTCGGAACCACCTCATTTGCTGTCCAGGTTCCAAATGGGACTAATACATTCTCCCAAAACCACAACAGACCTTTACCGATATTGATTGTAAACGGAGTCAAAGCATCCCATAATCCGGCTAAAGCTTTATTAATTCTCGAAAAATCAATCCTACTCAGACCATCTGCCAGCACATTTATAAATTTAGGTAACCCTTCACCCAGAACCCATTTCCCTACGGGTTTCAAAAATTTATTGTAGAAATCCAGTAGAGCCTGAATGGTAAAATCTTTCAATGGCTTCAGGGCTTCCCACAGATTCTTGATGGCCTGAATGGTCGGCTGCAACGCTGTTTTTATGCTGTCAATCAGATTTTTAAATTTCTCAAGCCCTTTGTTCAGTCCCTCTGTCTCTTTTCCGGTAACTCCCGAAACAATACCTGTTGTTCCTGTTTTTCCTCCTGCCGCCCCTGTTCCTGTACTGGAACTGCCGGAGTCGGAGTTTTTGGAGGATGTATTATTGGAAAGCTCGTCCCAAGATGCAAGACCGAACATTTCCTTCTTTGCTTTCTTCGCCGCTTTGCCTGCTGCCGTGGTATTCTTTGCTAAATTCGATGCTGCAGCAGAGGCCCCCGACATACTGCTGTCGGCATCTGCTGCCATATTTGCCGTGGCCGCAATGCCATCATCTTTGCTCTTATTTCCGGTGAGCATTTCCGTAAACTGTTTAAAGATCGATGCCAGCCCGACCATTTTCTTCATCAGGGCATTGACCTGTTGAATGATCGGTGTAAACAGGTTGATCAATCCCTGCCCGATTGATGCTTTCAATGAATCGAACTGCAAAGACAAAATACGAACCTGGTTTGCCCACGACCCGGAAGTCTTTGCAAAGTCTCCGGATGCAATATTCAGCTGGTCCTGTACAAACTTATACCGCAGAGCCACCTTTTCCGCTTCACTCATTTTGGCGGTCGTTTTGCCAAAGCCATTTGCCATAGCATAGCTGTCCAGAGCGGTCTGCGTCATTACCACGCCCAGATCCTTTAAGGATTCTGTCTCGCCGGTAAACACAGATTTCAGTTTGGTATATGCCTCATCCTGCGAAATGTTATAAAAGGATGCAACATCTCCGGCCAAACCGGTAAGCTGCGTGGACATATCTGCTGCCTGATCCTGTGAAAATCCAAATGCAGTAGCCATTGCTCCGAAGGTACCGGCATATCTCTTCGCCATCGTTTCCGATAATCCAAAGGATGTAGCAGCACTTTGAGCAAATTTGTCTACCTTTTTTGATACCTTGGGGCCAAATGCAGTATCGACTACGTTCTGCACTTCCGTCAGATCGGAGCCGAGATCTAAACACTGCTTGCCAAAATCTGTGATTCCTTTTATCGCAAATGCAGCAGCCAGAGTTTTCGCTGCTTTTTTCGCCATACCCTCTATTCCGGACATGGATTTACTGAAATTTTTGCTGTTAATGCCAAGGTCAAGATGAATCTTTCCAACACTCTGACTATCAGCCAATGCGCCCACCTCCTAGTGCGCGGTCATCGGCTCATAATGGCATCTACTTGACCAACGTTATTTTAAATTTCTTTTTACAATTTCTCCCTTTGCATACTGTATAGATGTCCCTGGCTTCTGATTTCGGTAAATAAAAAATAGGAAGTTCGTATCCGCAATATGGACATCTTACTTTCTTCATCTTTCTATCATCCACCGCCATCACCTGCCATTCTGACAAATGCCGCCTTAAACATCTCCAGATAGTTCTGAACCTCTTCTTTGCTTTTCTGTTTAGCTGACTTGTTTCTCCATTCTCTCCAGATCCGGCGCTGATCATCTGAAAAGTTCTTGATCACTTCCTTGTCGGTCTCGGCACGGATTGCCACGATCCTTCCCAGAGCTGTATCCGGACCTATACCAGAGATCAGTGCCGAAAACTCCTGCCATTTCATCCCCTTAAATTCCGCAGAATAGATCCGGATGCCGTACTGTTCCAGAACACTGGATACCACAAGATCCCAGTCTTCAAACAGATCATAATAACTCTCACCCCTCGCTGGGTGTGTCATCATCCTCTCCACGGATCAGGTCCATTGCCTCCTCGATCAGTGTCATAAAATCCTGAAAATTCAGATTTAATTTTTTCAATTTCTTTCTATCCGCTTCCGAGAAGAGCAGTTCGTACGCTGCCGGTACCGCCTCCGCCTCTGACTTACTATCAAACAGTCCCATCAGTTTCAGCATTGTTTCCGCAGAATCATCTACTTTGTATGCCTGTCCCTTAATGGTGATCGCAGGGCTTTCCTCAAAATTCAGCTTATCTGTAATATCAATAACTTTTGCCATATTGTTCCTCCATTCTGCCTTTCGGCATTACAAAAAGGGCAAAACCAGCGTTTTGCCCTTGGTTCCCTCTATGTTACGAGCATTTTCCTAATACCCTAAAAAGAGCTGCTGCCACCGTTCGGTCTGCAGATCAGCCCCTTATCATCTTCTATTTCTTCGATTTTGCAGTCGCTTCACTTTCGTCAACCACGACTGCCTGATTCGCCAGCGGCGCCTCCTGCGCCGCTTCAACTGGGATTCGTGACTGTCGGCTTGCCGTTCGATACAATATCAAACTCTAACGGAGCCACATTCGTAGAATCTCCGCCATTGATGTTTGTTACGTTGATAACAGCCTTCTCCCACGCCGCTACCGTGCCGTCCGGGAATGTCCAGTCAAAATATGCATAGGCATCCTGACCATTTGCCAGCCATTTACCCGCCACAAAATCATTTCCTGTATCTCCAATAGAACGCTTGGCGCCCACAGAAATAGTGATTGCTTTTGCCGTCTGTAATGCCTTCTGCCATCCTTCCTCCGTAAATGAGTTCCAGGTCTCAACGCCATTATCGATAGATATGGAAAAGCTTTCACATTCTGCGATCGTTGTTTTGCTTTCCTTTGTGGCCCCCACATGGAACTGGTTTTCATAACAAGGAAATACTCCTTCTTTTGCCGCCATATTATTCTTCCTCCTTTTCTGCTTTGCTGCAGTAAAACTCTGCTTCAATGACCATCTCAAAGATACCCGTCTCGTCCGTTCCGACATCCTGCGGATAGGGTACCTGCATGATACAGAATTTTATCTGCTTGTTGTTTACAGTTACATTTTTCAAATCCTGCAGGATCCGATATAGTTCATTGGCTTTCTGATCTGTCTGTGCAGCGTTTTTATTCCAATGGATCAAAAAAGACACCGGAAGGACATCGAACGCAGCGTTCTCCTTTCCTCCCAGCGGGATACGGGGTGCTCCTCTCCTGCGAAGATGATAACAGCCGATGCTTTCCTCGTACTTTGTATTCAGCTTCCCCATGTAGCAATGTTCATTTTTTACAATACCGAGCTTTGCCACATAATCTCTGATATCCGATAAAGTCACCATAAGCCTGTCTCCCTTCTGTAGTTCTTTTTGAAGGTATCCCTTGCAAATGTCTCGTGTTCCCCGCCCTTCATCCACGGTTCATACCACTTGCCTCTTGCATTCGGGTTCTCATCCTTCGAAAATTGATATTCCGGATGATAATACAAACGTCTGGCATATGGTGTGTCTGATACGATAGAGCAGCTTCCCTGACTGCTGTTACTGTAATCCACAAATGTGCTTTCATTCTGCAATGCTCCTGTGTCCCTCGGCATAACCTGTGCCTGCACAATCTCTGTATGAACCGCCTCTGCGGTCTTTTCCAGAGCCCTGATACTTGCCCTTGTCAGCTTTCGTATTTTCCCCTGATCAATCTTGATCGTTGATTTTACTGCCATTACATCACATCCAATTCACTGTAATTTACTGTTCCGTCCGGGTTTCTGGCTTTTCTTCCCTGAAATATCTGCCTCTTTTCCCCGTTCACCTCAATCGTTCCTCCGCTGAGGTTCGGCAGATCCGGAGCAATATCCCCCGGAAATAAAGCCACCCCCGACAGCTGGATCAGCTTTTTCTCTGCCGTCAGCACCGTTTTGGCACTGTCCTGATAATTACATGTTGTTTCAATCTCCTTCGCTGTGATCGGCTCACCATAAACACTAAGCTCCTCCTGTTCCAGAGATATTTTTACCTGCGTCTTACACTGACGTTTCTTTACAAGGCACGGGTAACGCATACTGCCACCTCCTAAATCATCCTGCAGCACAGTCCGGTCTTTTCCAGCTCCGCATAAATGTCTGTCCGTATCATAACTCCCTGTACCTTCGTGACATTGACCCCATTTGAGAAGGTCATGGACACGCCATTGATTCCATAGGACGACAGCATAGACTCCAGTTCATCCCGGTTCTCATAGATAAAATCAGCCAGCAGGCAGGTCACATACTGAATCTGATCCTGCTGGAATGCCGTGAGACGTTCAAAACCAATCTCACGGATCCTGCAGAATGTCAACGTATCGATCTGCCGGCTGGCTTTATTTAACTGACGTGTCAGCTCTTTCTCTCCGATCAGGCTGCCGCCGTAGGTTTCCGTGTAGTATTCCTTATCGGCATACATCCGCATCCCTCCTAGGCGGTATACTCTGTGGTATCCACATCTACGAAGATAGAATCAATCTTGCCGTCTTTACCATTTGGGAACACAAATACATCCGACAGGGAACGGTTCTGATACAGATATCCATCTCCCTCTGTATGAGCTCCCGGTGCGAAATAATAAATGCTGGAGATCTTCGGTACCGTCTTACAGGTCTGTCCGCATGCCACCAGCACATTGATCTTATGCGCCCCTGTCACAGCTTCTACTCCGTGGCTGCTGTCTGCTGCCACTTTCTTCAGCGGAGCAAATCCGCCAGCCTCCGTATCCCAGTCAAAGGCATCATAGAATCTCTCATCATCTACGACTTCCATGATCGTCACACCGTCAATATCCGTTACACGGGTTTCAATGCCCATGCCGCCCTCTGCAATCTGAGTCATCTCGATCTTACGGGTAAACTCCGTGGACTGCTCCAATGCATCCATGATCTCGCTGCGGACATACATAACGAGAGTGCCATTCGCCTTATAACGACGGAGCTTGCCCTTTGCCAGAATGTCCTTAAGCATGCCAAAGACCTTCGCCTTGGTATACGCAGATGTTGCTGTGGACGAATGATATCCATCCGTCTCCTGTGCTTTCTGTGCCACCTTTGAGAAAAACAATGCATCCGTCTCCGGTACCACCTGTGTCTGTTCAAAGACTCTGGTGATATTCTGAATAGATGCTGTCTCATTGGTCTCATCCACATCTGCCTTGTCCACAAGGAAAGAGATATTTCGGTCGTGCTCTACCGTGTACGCTACATCTGTCTGAGCGTAATTTCCTCGATTCCAGCCACCATTACGATCGTGGTTCTTATAACCACTCACGCTCATCTGAGTAAAATGGAAGGTCTTTGCATCCAGCCATTTTACATTGCTTGTTACAAACGGGGAAGTCAATGTTCCCTGCATCAGAATCTCCAGTAATTCCGGACTCCACTGTTCTGCATAATTTAATGCCATATTATCACCTTTTTACCTTTCTTTTTAATTAAAACGGTTCCACCGCTTTGTTGGGATCACCGGAGTAGCCGACTGCTGCCCTGTGGTGTTTGTCTGGCCGCCGGTCTGTCCGGCTCCTACCTGTACAAATCCCTTGGACTGTTCTTCCGTCTTTCCCTGCGTAAACGCCGGGACATCCTCCAGTACCTTATTGATTGCTTCCTTGAGCTTGTCTGCGTTTACCTTGCCGTCTGCCACCGCTGCGGATGTATCCACCAGCTTCATCACATACGGAATGGTTTTCACATCAAGCCCCATCTCCACGCCGATCAGCACGCCCTCCTTCTCAATTTCAGACGTAACTGCCTGCTGCTGTGCCTGTACCACCTGTGCCTGCAGAGCAGTTGGATCCGGTTCTGATTCCTGTTTCTGCTTTTTGAATGCACCAATGGCACTGTCCATTTCTTCTTTGCTTAACCCCTGCTTCTTGAAATAATTCTTCAGCACGGTATCCTCTGCAACTGCCTTTTTCCCTTCGATCACGCTTGCAAGCTTCTCATAATCGATCTCTGGCGTTTTCGGCGGCTCCGTCTGCTGTGCAGATGCCGCTCCGGTATCTCCCTGCTCCCCTGTTCCGGCATTTCCTGCCGGTGGTTCCGCAAATAGCTGCAGATGCATTGGTAAAATGTTTCTCATGTTAATTCGCTCCTTTCAGTTGTAAGGGTGTCTCCCTATCCAGTTTTATGTGTGTCTCACTCAGTTTTCTTCTCAGGTGTCTCCTCGTAGTTTATCCCCGAACAAAGTGTTCGGTTCGCCTTCGGGCATTGCATTAAAAAAACACCCTTTCGGATGTCGTATACTGTTTTACCCACAGCCGGGAGATATTGGATCACCTCCTAATCTACAAATTTCCAATCCTCAGCAAGCATATCAGCCTGTGATGCAAGCCATCCCATCTGCACACCAGATGTTCCAACAAAAGCAATCGCTTTGTTTCCGATTGCATCATGCTCACAATTTACAATTTCGCCATCTGGTGACTTATACGAAATGCCTGTTGCTAACTGAATGTACTGTTTCTTTCCATTCCATCCCTCACGAGCAACCTTGAAACCTTTCTTCAAAAGTTCCAAAGCAATACCGAATGTCATATTTTCACATTCTCTGTATGCCTCCTCAAATTGCTTTCTCGGAGACCAGCTTTCATATCCATCCGGATATTTTACCAAATACCCTTCATCCGATGGATTTTCGTTTGCCGGAATCTTCCAGCCGCGATAATCGTTATATGCTCCTCGATTCATCCGTTTCGCCTCAATCATCTTTGTACCAACATATTTTTTCATTTTGTCCTCACTTTCTCCGGATATCCGGGATATATTTTTTCATTAAAAAAGCACCCTTCCGGATGCTTTTTTGTTGCATTGCAGCTTTATTTTTTTATTACAGAGGCAAATCTATTCCTCGCTTTCTCATCTTGTGGACGTGCTATTATTTTTCCCTCTTTAACACACATTCGAAGATGTTCTTTGTAATCTTCAATTCCTGTATAACAATCATAATTAAATCCCAGACTCTGTCCAGTCTTTTTCTTTAGCTCTTTTTTTAATTGTGATATTTCTTCATCTGCAGCTATCCTGTCTAATATTTTCATTTTACAATTACTCTCTGAATATAAAAATACTGCTGTATCATTTCTGACTGGTGGTATTTAATCCCAAATTATTTCTGGTTCAGGCTGCTCTGTTTTTGGCACCGTACCATATTTCTTTATTGTGTAATCAAAATCATCGGCAACACATTTTAATAGTTCCTCTGCATAGGCATCCTGATCAAAATCTATAGCATTGGGATGATTGGGATAATACCCAAAATGCTCAATAAATTTCATGCTGGCTTCCTTATGTTTTTGAGTCATTTTATTCCCTCCTTCAGTGATTAAACCTTTTAAAATTTCTATCACCAAATTCCGCAATAATCATCTCGTCGTGTTTTTCTTCCGCCAACTTTTTATATCGCATTTTATCATCTGCACTTTTTGCTTCTTTCGCTTTTTTTAACAGTTCTCTATATTGCAGGACTAATTCATCATTCTTTTCATTTCGCTCTAGCATAACCTTACACCTCTTTCACCTTAATTGTACACACAATTTGATTCTTCAATTCTGTTTCTAAAGCGTATAAGTCGTCAGGAAAATATAACAAATCCTTTCTTTTCGAAACATAATCATATTTACTTTCTTTAGTAATTTCAACAACTTCATAATCAGTTCCAGATAATACTTCAGCTTCTCGCACACCAAATTTCGAAAGATGCTGAACACCGACACCTGTTTTATTATTTGTGCATTCAAGAATAACCGTACTCGATTCTGCACTTTTGGTTGATGCACCACCAAAGGCTTCCGCAACCATTTTATCACTTGACCAGCTTGATATGATGCCCTTTGATGGTATTTTATCGCCTGATTTCAAGTTTGTAAATTGTGATATATCATAATCAGAACTTTCTGAAAAGTATAAGCCACGATAGGTTGTACCATCATATACAGGCATTCGATCAATTCCTTCTCTTATAACTTTTGCAGTTGTTCCTTCACCCGTAAGAATAGATTCATAATCACCACCAAAATATTCATTAAGTGCATCCTGAAATTCTTTTGCTTTTTCATCCGAATAGCCTGTGTCTAACTTAATCTGTTCAAATGCTTTTTTATTAAAATTATCAAGTTCATTATCAGGAACTTTACCAGTAAATCCAGTGTCTAACTGTTTTCTTTTTTCTTTCCGAAGCAACAGCGTGCTCTTTTGCTTTTCAAAGTCTTTTATTTTGGCATCTATTTCTTTTAATTCATTAAACGAGTTATCACCCGATACATCTCCAAAACCTTCTTCTATAGATTCAAACTCTTTAAACCAATCATCGTAAGAATATCCGTCTGTTATCTTCTCAAATTTTTCTTTCAAAGTATCAAGATGGATATCCATATCAGTTATTTCATTTTTCAGTTTTAGTATATCATCTTCCTTTTTTTCTTTCAACGTATTGCTTGTTTTCTCCCATTGCTTTTTCTTAACTGCATATCTTCTCTGATCGTCCGGGTCCATCGCACACCGTTCCAGACGATCATACTTCTCCTCTTGTCTCTCGGCATATTGCCGTCTGGCTTCTTGTTTTACATTCTTCTCTACAGCTGCAAGCTCTGATTTCTTCCACTTCTTATCCGGAGGTGTGGATATCCCCGGAAAGTATGTAGTATGGGAATCTCGGCAATTAGGATGATATAATCCGGCGTCCATTGCCTGACTGATCAATGGGTATCCCATTTTCTTTGCTTCTGCTGCCGTGCCTCCGGACCACACATCATCAATCATCACTCTGCCTGCCCAGGGCAGGCATAACGGACAAGGATTACCACGCTTATTGATAATAACAGTATGTATGCCCCACTCCTGCCTCTTGGCTCCCTCTCCTGTAAGGTACGCTCTAAGGCCTGCCGTCTTGAGTGCCATTCTGGCATAGGATTTTATGTTGACCTGCTTGCCATCTTTATACCGTACGCAGTTGATCCCGGCAGAGGCATAATCTTTTACTGCCATATCGACCGCTTTCTCGTAGGTACCGGCTCCGCTGTTTGCATATACCTGTGCATTAAAGATTGCCCGGCGGGTCTTATCATCATGCATTCGCAGGATTGCACTCTCAGCACGCTTCATATCACTCTCTACGGCATCCAACAGGGCATTCATCTTCCGGTCATTGACCCGGAAGAATTCTCCCTGCAGCTTATCCGTTGCCCGGTGCAACTTCGCACCCTTGCGGATTGCCTCCAGTATTTTCTTCTCCTGCGCCATTTTCCCTTGAGCATTCGCCTGCAGGATCGCCATCCGCATCTTAGAATTGATCGCCTCATACCGCTCCTCCAGTTTTCCTTTGTGTTTTCTGCGGTATTCTTCCAATCCGGCAAGCTGTTTCGCCTGCCACTGTTCCCACTGGAATCCCTCTTTCGTTTCCTCGACACGGTGCCGTTTCATATTCCGCATCATGGAATCTAGCAGCTCATTTTCTATGGCCGCAAATGCTTTCCCCACATCATAATCCATATTCTCCATGGTGATATCTCCTATCGGTTAGAATGTACCTTGAAGCCCTGTGATTTAAACTGTCTGGTCAATGCCTTTAGCTGCGTGACGGATGTGCACCGGTCGCACCGCAACTCTGCGTAACCGGTCTTCTCTACCGCATAGATTCCAAAGGGTACCTGTTCCGATGCTACCTCAAGGAGTTTCTGATACTCCTTCCGGGACATTGCGTACATCTTTTGATTTACCTTTACTTTCACCTGTCATTCCTCCCTCAATAAAGCTCTCTGCTGCCTCTTTGCTGATACCTAATGTTGCTGTGACAATTGATATCGCTTCGCTCCTTGTCACACTTCCCTCTTTCACCATCTTTATAATCCCCATCAGAGAAGTAATCTGGGCACCATTCAGAGTGCTCGTGGCTCCAGCTTCCTTATTCGTTCCCTGTTCCACCTCAAGCCCATCCATATTTAACGCCGGCTCTTCCATCATCTCCACTCCATCTCTGGCATTTAAACGATTGATCTCTTCCTGCTTCCATTCCTCTGTCTTGGTATCACCATACAGCTCATCCACAACAGCCTCATTGGACATAATGGCACTGGACTTGGCTTTCCCCACAGTCTCGATCTGTGACTCGAACGATGGGTTTGCATAATCACCAAACTCCACCGATGTTTCTGTTTCCTCCATCGTTACCTGATTCAGGGTATCCAGCGATTTGAATACGGTATTGATCAGCTCCGGTATTGTGGTCTGCAGCGCATCAATGATCTTTCCTCTGGTGTACAGCGTGGTCTTTTCTTTCTCACGCTGTGCCTCGGCATTATCCAGTTTCTTCACGTCAATCCCGATCGTGGATGGACTGATGATTCCCTGCAGGCAGAGATCTAATGCTGTGATATATGTACTCAGATACGACTCGTGAGGAATATCCGGCTGTGTGACATCGATCTTATCGGAGGCATTTTCACTCATTCCTCCAGATGTAGTAATAAATGTATTGTCGAATGGGTTTGGTTTCAGGAGTGCTCCTGTTTCCGGATTCTTTGGAATGAGGTCCTGCGGAATATACTTCGTTGCGCGCCCGTCTCTCATTGCCTGGATCCACTGGCTCCATACTTCATCCAGAGAATCAAAGTCATCTGTTTTACCGTCAAAGATTGACTTGCCTCTTCCTTTCGTCCGTGGATTGCTGTAAATATAAAAAGGCACCGCCATACAGAACGAATCATCAAAGCGGATATCTTTCAATCCGGCTAACGCAGAGACGTTCTTCAGGTCTGCCTTTTGTCCATTATGCAGAAGCTCATTCCGGATATATCCAAAACCATAATGCTCCTGCAGTTCATATTGTTTGTTGCCTTCTTTGTAGGCAGTCTTAAAGACCACTTCTTTCATCCGTCCCCGGTCATAGATGATATCGATCCGATCTGCCGGGTACCATTCTATGATCGGGTACTCACTCATCCTGGTATCCAGTGAAATCTTAAAGGCTCCATCCCCCAGATATAATGTCTGGCTGACTGCCTCCTCCAGAAGGGACTTAAATTTATTCTCCCGGCTGATCTGCTGCCATGCGTCCTTTCTTTTGTCCGGCACAGTGACTTCATCAAAATCCGTCATAATAATACTGGTCAGCATATCTACCATGATCGCAGGCAGGCCGATGTGCATCTTCCGGATTTCTCTGCCGGTACTGCTTCGTGCCGCCCAGAAGCGGAGTCTGTTCTGGCTGCTGTCAATCTGACTGTATAACTGCGACAGCTCATCGGGATCTCCCAGGTACCATATTCTGTTTTTGATCACATTTGCCTGAAAGTCCATTGTCTCCTGTATATTGAAACTATGCACGTTTGCCGGTGTGATCTGCAGCCAGCTCTGCATTTTCTGTTTTACATTTTCACTCATTTTGTCCAGCCACCTCATTTATTTCCTCCATCATTGATATCCTATCTTGTGCTTATATGGGATCCACGCATACTGTGTGCTGTTGACCATATGATCATTCGCGTCCTCCGGCTCCTCATCCTTATCCTCTTTCCAGCTGTAGTTGTCCAGTTCCCGGATGTAGTTCACACAGGTATCAACCACCTGATAACACGCCTGTCTTTCCTCGTTATATGCCATCCAGCCAAGCTGCAGCATGATACGATCAATGATCGTTACTTTCTTGTATGCGTTATTAAATATATAAAGGCATTCCGGATGGGCACGTTTATACTTAGCGCACTCCGTTAATGTTGCCTGATCTGCACTATCCACAAAAACATTTCTCGCCAGACCGCCCCACTCCTTACGGTTTCTCTCCAGGAATGCCACATAATTGACCACTGTGTCGCTGGGTGCGATTGGGACCGTCTGACTGGCGTTGTTGTAAACTCTCTCATCCAGTACAATGCACCGCCCTTTGTTCGTGATCCCGACAAAGCTCATAGCAATGGTATCCGGGGATGTCGTGGAATACGCCGTATCCAGCCCGGAGGTAAAGTATTCAAACCATTCTGTCTGCTGCCCTGTGCTCCGGATATATTTCTTTGCCTGTTCCTTCGTGATAACATGATGCTTTTTGCTGAAATTACAAAAGACAAGACCGGTTGCCTTGCCTCGTAACCCCTGTATTTTGTTTTTATACATCTTCGTTCCCTTTGGAACGGCATCGATCTTTTCCTGAATGTCCTCTTTGGTCATTGAGGCATTATCATAAAACGTGAAATACCAGTGTACATACCCCTTAACCGGTTCTTCCTTCAGTTCTGCAAGAAGTTCCACGGGATAATCTGCAGCATATCTCTTCAAGGGACGGCTGTGATTGATGAATTCTTTATACACCGGCTTGTCCGGTGCATCCGGGTTGGAGGTAGTCATCATATACTTACATCGGTGGGTGATCTCACGCAGAAACTCCATATCTGCCGTATTTACCTCATCAATGTAAACGCAGCCGGATTGTGAACCGAGAACCTTTTTCCAGCGGGCTTTGTTATCAAAGCCGCATACATAAATGATCTTCATTCCTTTTCTTGTCCGATACTTGATGTGAGGGAGGCTGATCTTTCCCTGTCCTTTCGGGTAATATTCTGCCAATCCTTCCATCTGGGCGATCAGACCAAGTTCTGAATTGATCACGTTTTTCTCCACGGTACCCAGATCTGCTCCGGCGATCACATGAAACTTAAGATCGGAGTCTGCAACCATCATCATAAATTTAAAGATTCCTACCGTGGTCTTGCCCGCTGCCGTGGTCCCTTCCAGATAATCCCGCCTGGTCCTGGTAGTCAGGAAGTCTTTAAACTTTGGCGATAATACCAGTTTCATATTCTCACCTTCCTCACTCCATCATTTCGTCCGGATCCACATCATGCAACTGTTTCAGGATTTCTTCCACATTATTCTCTTTCTCCTGAAGCTGTTCTTCATCTTCCCGGCTGCTGTCATCTGCTTTTGCTTTCAACAGCTCAATCTCTGCTTTCTGTTTCTCTGTAGCCAGACTCATATGATCCGCCAGCCACTGCAATGCTCTCATCTTATCCAGAAGCTCCACGCTGTCCGTCTTGCCAAAGCTGACCTTTTTCACAAGTGTTCCATCAGCGAACGGATTGTTCAGGTTGATCTTATTTCGTTTTGGATCAATATAATCCTTTGCATCTGCATACAGGATATCAATGTATTTCTGCACGATATCCTCCTCAGAAAGCATCTCCCGGTTGAGACGTCCCTGTTTGAGGTTATTGATCTCAGCTTTGACCTTAACATTCTTTAACAATCTTGATCCTGCTGCTGCCGCTGTTTCATAATCGCAGTCATATGCTTTCATATACGCCTTTGTGGCGTTAAAACTGCGAACATAATAAACGCAAAAAAGTTTCTGTTTATCCGTCAGATCCGAATTGTCTGCCAGGTCCACTACTTCCTCCGGAGGTGATGAACTGCTGCCGGATGTTTTGCATCCTTTTGGATCTGATTTTGTGTGCACCCTTTTTGTATTTTTGTGTGCACCCTTTTTTGCATCCCCGGATCTGTCCCAGGCATATCTTTTTTTCCAACTCTTGACCGTGTTCAGTGATACGTTGTATTTCTCTGCAATGTCCTTATACTTCATCCCGGACATATAATCTGCTTCTGCCTTTATCTTGACATCTGACATTTCACCACCTTCCCCACGAAAAAAAGACGCATTTCCTTCAAAGGAAATACGCCTTAATGAATTATAACAAAAAACTAATTGTAAAAATTTTAACACGTTAAAAAGCATATGTCTAGGGTCACAAATCGGGCGGTTTTATATCGCATCGGATCCAAACAAATAAACTGCCATCTCTTTGATGATCTTGTTTTTATACGCCCGGACGGTCTTTTCGTTTAGATTGTCCGAATATCCTTCTGATCCGGCTAACGTCCCTGCAATTTCTTCCCATGTATAATTTTCACCGCCTGCCTTGCGATTGAAATATCTTGCCTCGATGACTTCATAGCCTTTCATGCCCCGGATATGCTCCAACGCCGCTTCTACTCGCTCCACGTCGTTTAGGCTACGCCGGTAGGAATCCATCCTGTCACGCAGCTTCGTATCATCATCCACCGGTCCTCCGCCGTTTTTTATGTATGAGGTGATTGACTTGCTCTTTCCGTGCAGTGCAATCTCAAGGTACTCCTGCTCATTCGAGACATGCTCCTTCAGAACATTGAAACAATACAGGATCTTTTCTGTGTTCTTAAAGGCTTCCTTGGACATTGCCTTTTGACGATCGATCCATGATATGGAATTCATCTTTTGGAACACCTCGTCTATTGTGGCTAAGATCGTCTCCTTTGTCTCCTTACTTACCATCGTCTACTCCTCCATCTGTTTTGTGGTATCCGTCCTCTCCACCCGGATACCGCCTTTTGATCCTGTTTTAATGTCTGCCTTTGTTACATCATCAATCTTGACCGTGATGCTGCTGATATCTTCATCCGCGATCAATTCCACTGCTGACGACAGGAATTCCCTGACTACATCCGACTGGTCACGTTCAAATAATGATCTGACCCGCTTCCGGCCTTTTTCTTTCTTGAGCTTATTCAGTCGATACCAGTCCGCTTCTGGACACTTACACATTTCCGTTGCATATTCGTTCTTCTCTTCGTCCAGCCAGTCCTCTGGTACCTCTATGGCTGTGATCTGTCCACAGAACTTACAAGCTCCCTCTGTCGGTACCAGACACATATGCTGCAATCTCATCTTCTTTACTTCCTCGCTTAACATCTGCTGCCCTCCTGTTCCCATATTGCGATCACGGCATCTACCACTGCTTGTACTTTCTTTGCACCGATTCCTTTGATCTTCCCGACTCCATCCCGGAGCTGATCCTCTGATGGTGCTTTTCCGCCATCAGCATATCCGGTCTGGTAGATATTATCCAGATAACACTTCATCGTGCGGTGATCCATTCGCTTAATCTTCTCATACTCTTTCCTGGTTAATTCTAATTCTTTCTTTGCCATAGGCTCCTCCTTTAGTTAAACGGCAGCTCCTCCTCGATTGCATCCGGAATATCCATAAAGCCGTCTCCCGGATCAAATGCCGGTGCCGGTCTTGTTGTGTTTCCTGTACTGCTGCCTCTGTTTTCATTTTGTGCTACTGCCGCTTTGCTTTCAGCAAATTCCTGTTCCTCAATCACCACCTCCGTGGTGTAGACCTTGTGACCGTCTTTGTTCGTGTAGCTTCCAGTCTGGATCCGTCCGACTGCCACGATCTTGGTACCCTGATGAAGATAATTCTCCGCAAACTCTGCTCCCCTGCCGAATACAACACAGTTAATGAAGTCCGCTGTCTGCTCATCACCCTGGCGCTTATATCTACGGTCAACTGCCAGTGTGTATCTGGCAATTGCTGTCGGTTCATTGCCGGAACTGTATCTGATCTCCGGATCACGGGTCAGACGACCCATTAAGATTGTTTTATTCATGATCTCCCTCCTTTTCTCATTAACGACTCATTCAATAATTTCGCAAGCGTTATAATTGCTTCTTTTTCTGACATAAAGCCCGTTTTGTGAGCTAGATCCATCTGTTCTTTTGCAAAATCTTCATCTGTTCTTTCTTTTAATGCCTCGTAAATGTATTTTGTAATCACTGAATACTCTGTAAGTAATTCTCCTGCTGAGCCATTTGCCATAACTGTTCCTTTTTCTACTTTAATCATTGATGTCCTCCTTTCTCGGCTTTTCACACCGTTCAAATTCAATCACCCATACCCACGGATTTGCTGACCATCCGTATTTATCAGCATCTGGTTTCTTAATTGTAGAGTCCCACAGATTTTCAAATTGTCCCCTTGCGGTACATGGTCCTGTAAGCAATCCACTATTGCACCCTTCCGCTTGTGCTTGTGTTTCTGTAATCTCCTGTAACCGCTCCACTCTCACATCCGTTGCCTTCAGCCAGATTCTTGCAGCTTCTTTCGGCATATGGATGGACGGATGCCACTTGACATCGTCATAATTAAGCAATGATCGTTCTTCTCTGTTTGTCAGTTTGTCTGCAAGATAGAAATATTTCTCGCCACCATAAGCACTGCACCATGTTTCCCTGACATACAGAATATCCCCCGGCTGATACGGCGCTTTTCTGATACACGGCTCATTTTTGCCGTTATACAGCATTAAACCGTCCTTAATATATCCAGTCCACTGCGGATTTTCCCCTAGAAGAAATTTTACTAATCGTCGTGTGCAAGTCTTTCTTCCGTCCAGAATGGCTTTCACCATTTCAGTATTGAATAAAATTGGGCGTTCTCTCATGCAGATACCTCCCTATATGTATCCGGCAACGGTCTCCATGCGTTTACAATCAGCCCATGCGATATATAGCTCTTTTCCTCATCGCCCGGATAGAATGCACCGCCATTTCTATCCTCTTTATATCTTGCGATATCAGGCATATTGCAGTTCTTAAAAGACACCAAAATGTATGTGTCCGTTTCTGGTTGCCGCTCATCTATCGGAATCCATCTGCTGCCCTCCAGCTCATCAATAAGCTTCTGTTGTGTTGGAATCGGTATGGTGCTGTTCTTGATTTCCTGTATTACTTCTTTTAATTCCTGATCTGTCATTGTCTGCTCCTTTCTGTTACGCAAATGCTAACTGTCCATTTTTCTCCATAGCAATATTATTTTTAGTGATATTCGGCATTCTCTCCGCCACACACAGCTCCGGGAGATTGGAGCGTACCATTGCAGCCGGTAATGGTGGGCAAACTGAATTGCCACACCGGCGCACCTGCTCACTTCGAGGGTATGTATGTCCCTCAAAGTCGTGGTCGATAATATAATCCTCTGGAAATCCCTGACAGCCATACAGCTCTCGTGGTTCCAGCATCCGAAGTCCAATATCCACAATCTGATAGTCAGTACCGTCAATAGTCACCAGACCAAACCGATCTCTGGACGTTATTGTATCTAATGGATTTTTTATGTCCTGCCCGGTGGCATCCCCGTAATATTTGATCAAAAACGCTCTAACCTCTCCGAAATGTCCGTCACCTGCTGTTATCGTTGGCAATGGCTGTCTGATATCTTTTCCATCACAGTGGTTATTCATTTGAATCAAGTTTGCCGTTATCAAACTGTTATGATCCCATGCCGTGACCGTTGGTAATGGATTCTTGATACTGTCTCCAGCTCCTTTATATCCACCATCATAATATTTATGTAAAAATGATGTTACCAGTCCATATCTATTTGATCCGTCTACCGTCATAATAGGATCTTCTATGGTCTGCCCTCTTACCTCTCCCTTTGCGGTTTCCGAATGATACTGGATCAATGTTGGAGTAATAAGACACTGTTGATTTCCTGTTGTGATTGTATGTATCGGATCTTTGCAGTTTCCTCCCGGATGATTCGTTGTATTTGTACCCATGTAAGGTGTAAGCGTCGGCTCCACAATTCCATACCCATGCTTCCCTGTAATGGTTGGCATTGGCTCCCGAATGTCATTCGGTCTACGCTTTCCGCCGTGATTGCACTGGATTATGAACGGCTCCGGATTATCCAGAACAAATTTTTTCAGTCCCCTTGCAATCCGCTCCATCGTTTTCGATGCCAGCGGTCGTACGGCGCGGATGCCATATTTCTCCTTGATCTCCTGTGATGTATCAAAGATGGACGGGCACGGACGGCTGAAATCAATCTGCGTATATGCCCCGACATATGGCTTTAACAAACCAGCCTTTACCTCTTCGCTGTCTCTCGGTGCATGAGTCGGCTCTGGCCACAAAATAGGATTTCCATCGCACCGTGCAATCATAAAGAACCGCTTGCGCATCGTAGGAGCACCATAATTTGCTGCCACCAACTCCCGGAACTGCACCTCATATCCAAGATTTTGAAGCTGCTGCACAAACTTTTCAAAAGTCTTTCCCTGCTTCGCTTTAATTGGATGATGTCCCCGGTTTAATGGTCCCCATGTCTTAAATTCCTCGACATTCTCTAACATGATCACTCTCGGTCGTACCAACCCTGCCCATCTGCAGGCTACCCATGCAAGACCACGGATGAATTTATCCTTTGGCTTACCGCCCTTCGCTTTCGAAAAGTGCTTACAGTCCGGGGAGAACCAAGCAAGACCGACCGGATGCCCTTTGCAAGCTTTCACCGGATCCACCTGCCACACATCTTCACAGTAATGTTTCGTGTTCGGATGATTCGCTTTATGCATACGAATCGCTTCGGGATCATGATTGATGGCGATATCAACGCTCTTTCCGGTTGCCAGTTCGATTCCAGTGGAAGCACCGCCTCCGCCGGCAAAATTGTCAACTATCAATTCTCCGTTTATCATCTCTCGTCCTCCAGATAATCAAACATACTGATCTGCTGCGCCGGTATATCTTCCCAGCTTTCGGATAAAAAGGAGTAATGTGATGCTATCCAGCCCACCTACACTCACATGAGCATTGCAATACCTTTTGTCCATTTCTGTAATAAACTCACGCACTCGTAATGCAGCTTTTTCCACTTTCACCTCATAGGGGAGATTCTGCTTTGCCGTGAACCTCTGCTTTGCTTCTTTCTTTTGTTTTCTATATTCTTTTAAATTGTCATTGTCCATAAATATTTTTCCTTTTTCGTTACTGCAGTTTATATTTGCCGGATCCTTTTCAGGACCCGGCTGTGATTCTCCTGTTGATCTGCTGCCATATTATTTTTCTTTCACAATGGTAGTATCTGTTCCGGATATCGTAACCCATCCGTGCTTGAGGCGGGCTTCCGCTTCTTTCATTTTGATCAGCTCGTCCGTAATAGAATTACTGAGCTTTTTGTTTGCTTTGGCCTCCGCTTCTGCCGATATCAGCTCCGCATTTGCCTTTGCTTCTGCTTCGGTCTTCTGTACTTCTGCATCTGCCTTTGCCTTATCAATGGCAGTCTGATTATTAATTTTCTGGGTTTCTGCTTCCTGCTGCGCCGTGATCTTAGCGTTGATAGCTTCTCTGGTCTTTTGATCTACGGTAATATCGATCAAAGACACGTTGCTGATCGTGATGCCATATTCTTCAAACTTATCAGCCAGATATTCAGTCAATGCCGTATTGACATTTGCCCTCTCAGATCCTAATATGTCCGATACCTTATACCGCGAAATCACCTCTTTGGTCCAGGAAACAATATTCGGCTTGATAAACCTGTCTCGAACATCTTCTCCGTTCTGTCCCTTAAATCTGGTAAATACTTCGCTTACCTTATCCGCCTTAAACTGATACGAATATGTAAGATCGATCTGCAGAGCTTTTCCTTCTGAGGAGCTCGCCGAAAAGCTTTCGTCCTTTTTGGAGTCACCTTTCTTCTCCTTCGTCAGGTATGACTGCTCCAGTCCTACGGTATACGTTTTTACTTTCACTGTCGGCGCAGTAATATGCCAGCCCTGTCCCAGAACCTTCTCTTCCACGCCTTTGTTAATGTTGTACTGCACGCCCACATATCCGGCCGGAATGACCTGAATATTAATCGCAAACATTACAACCACCAGCACCATAATAATTCCTGCAATAACTCCTCCAGTTTTTGTGTTATTCATTGTTTGTCTCCTTTTCTTTTTCTTTTATATTTTCATCTGCTAACCTCTTTTTCAGCATCAGGTAATATCCCCCGATTGCCGGAAATAAAGGTAACAGGAGAATCCATGTTATCGCCATAATGCATATGACTAATATTCCCAGTGTTAAATACATCTTGTTCCCCTTTCTCTGCTGCCCTTGGCAGCGGATGCATTGTCCTTGCATATATTTCATTTGCCACTACCTCCGGGTGATGATTTTCGTATGCCATCCGCGCTGCATTACTCGCTTCGCAGGCGTGCTGGTATTTGCTCCATAACTTTAATCTGGTCAAATACCTGTTGTCTTCTTTGATCGTCCCGGTATATTCACAGTCCGGACGATCACAATGAAAGCAGTCCGGCCATTTACAGCTCGATAATCTGATTCCCATAAGATCACCGTTTGACCTTCCTGCTGCCGTCCATATTGTAGTCAGATCTGCTTTTGTAAAAGCTGCACTGTTCCTCACATCTGCAATAAAGTTTCTTCAATGCTCTGCACCGGCTCTGGATCGGCTTACTGCTCATACCGTCATAAAAAATACAATCCATTTTGATTTTTGCCATCGTCTTTCTCCTCTCAATAAAGTCTTCCGCCCATCATCCGGCGGATAATGTCCTCCCGGTCCATGGTGCCATCCGGATTCTTTGGGACCTTTGAAAAATATTTCTCTGCTTTCTTCCGGCTCATACCAACCCGGTCAGCTGCCAGTTCCACTGTCAGCTCTTTTTCTTCGAATTCAAATACTGTCTCATACTCTTTCTGCAACACACGTTTCAAACGCTTGTCCAGCGCAGGATTCATATGTACCCCTTCCGAGGACATATTGTGGTGGTACGGACACAGCCGGATCAGATTCATTGCAATGTCCGGTCCACCCTGGGAACGGAACACGATATGATGGCTGTGGCATCCTTCACGGATGCAGCCAGGGATTTCGCATTTAATCATCTTTCTATCCTTTCTGCCCTTCGGCTATCTCTTATCGTCAATGGTCTTTTCCCACATCTTAGGGTCTCTTTCGCCCTGCTGCCCTTTTTCCCGTTCCTTGCGCATCCAGTCTGTATAGGCGTGATGCTGTTCCGGTACCACACGGATGGCCTGTCCTGCTGCCGCTTTGAGAAGCTTGTCGATCAGGTCAGCGTTTTTCGTAGCCTGATACTCCCGCTCTGCTGCCGACTGGAACCGGCAGAGATTGAAGCCTCCGGCAAGGTACCCACTGGCCGCATGAATCTCCAGATTATAATTTCCCCGGAGATGAGACAGAGCAATTCTGGAAATATGCAGGATCGCACGGTTCTGTGTGGTATTTACTACCTCTCCGTGGTGGACGGCGGTATAGGTCTGTCCCCTGTACATCGTCTCCAGTACGATGGAGTAGGTAGCACTCCCCTTTTTCAAGGAGCCTTTCCAGTCCATATCAATGTATATTTTGACCGGTTTCAAATTGCTGTCCGCTTTAGCATTTGCTTTATCGGACGCCGTTTTTGTCTCCATGGTTTTCACCTCTTTCTTTTTCAAACGTGAATATATGTAAAATCCTCCCGTCAGGTCAGATATATAAGTCTTGGAATCAATATACCGGCAGGAGCCCTGAAAGATCTTCTCCATCATCGGACCCATATCATCCCCGGCAAGAACCAGGTCCCGCATCTTTCTCCTGGTGAGCTTGGTCACATTCTCCCGGACGATCGGTTTCTTGAGATTCCGGGAATGCTGGATCAAGTGTCTTCCGTTTGATTCCAGCTTGCAGATGTAACTGGCAAAACCTTCCAATCCGAAATCCCCATCAGGATCGGCATATCGACTTTCCACTCGTCCTTTATTCCATTTACTCTCGGCTATGTCTCTGTCCATAGCCGACATAATTAAATGCTGGTGAATACGAATCTTTCCTGATGGCCCATCTTCGTATTCAATCACATAGATATACTGCAAAGCCGTCATTCCCTGCTTTTTTCTATAACGTGCTATTGCCGCCAGATAATTTTTAACATCTTTCCTTGCTTGATCGAGATCAGGAAAGACTCCATCTTTATATGTTAAGGTGACAATCAGATCACCTTTCTTGAAATTTGTATTCATCAGACGAACGATCTTTTTTCGCCTATTCTCTCGGTTAAGCTTTTTCTGTGTCTCCCGACTGGTCTGGTACTTCTCCGCCCTGGGTACATCCTTCCGGTTCAGATAGACCGGATAGATATTACTCTCCACATAGTCTCCGGAAATGATCCTCTGCAGCATGATCCGGCAGGATGCCAATGCCTTCATCCGGCGGTCCACCCTCTCCGCCTCGGACTCCTCCCCCAGTACAGAACTGTCATAACAATCCTCTATATTTAACTGCCCGTCTCTGCTGACCGGCAGGGGACTTACTTTCCATTCTTTCCCGTACACATCCTCGAAGTCATACTGATGGTACGTCTGCTTTTTCATACGGCTCATAAGAATCCTCTGTGCTTCGTTTTATAATACTAATTACAAGGACGCCAAAGGGCTTATAACCCTTGGCTTTCCTTGACTTTTCACCACTTATGCCGTATGATGAATTTGTTGATGTGTCATACGGCATTTTCCGAGGGCGGCTCTGCGATAGCTGCTCTCTTTTTTCTTGCTCTCTTCCTGACGTGCTGCAGGCTCTCCTCGTCCCGATATGACAAGATGATATCCTGCTTCGGGCGGCGGTACTCCTGCCGGAGCTGACCGTCAGGCAATGCATAATAATCAAAACAAATCTGTCCTCTATTCACCGTGCCGATATACTCCAGTTCTGTCGGTATATATGGACGCACGGAAGGGACATCCTCCTGATCTACTCTCTGCTGCCAAACCGGCGAAAGTTTGTCCGCCTGCTCTGCCGGTTTGGTACCAGCGGCGTAAAACAATCTAACATCTTCCAATATATCCCTCCTCAAATTCAGGCGGAATCTGGATCTGCAGAATAGCTGCGATCCTGGTTACCTTGGATGCATCGTCACTCTCATCCACCACTACCTTTGCGACCGCCTCAAGCAAATACTCCTTACACTGCAGGTTGCTATAATATTCCGCATCAATCTTCACTTTCTTTCCCGTCGTTCTCTCCGCTTTACTATTTCTCAATAAATTCATCATTTTCTTTTCCTTTCCTGCTTGTCCGGCAGGCACAGCGGAGGGCGCATCTAATATGTTTGTAGAACATTCTGTTTGGGGTAATCTGTGATTATTACTATAGGAGAAGGATTCCGATGCGCCCCCTGCTATGCCTGCCGCTTGCCTTTATGCTGTTGTCTTTTTACCTGATGGTGCGACTCTGGTATATCCAAGCCCCTCCATCATTGCGTCTGCCAACTGTTCCGAAAAGTTCTTCCGGATAAGGTCCTGTTCCTCCTTGGGCAGATCAGCCACGTTGACATATTTACCATCCCGTTGGATGAAAAAACGGTTCTTTACCTCTGGTTTTGCTTTTTTTGCCATATTCATCACACTCCTTCCCTTTATCCTATGCCGATAGGCTTGTTCCAGTGTTGACACTACTCCTGCCCATTTGGCACCGAAACGACTCAAATAAGGCAGGCATCTATTAACTGTAATGTTGATTTTTTTCGTGTTTTCTCTTATTCTGTAAACAAATATTTAGTAATAAGGAGGACTTTTCATATGACCAATCAATCCACCGTCATCGCTTCACTCGTAACTGCTCTTGCAGCCATCGTTGCTCCATCTATCACTGCACTCATCCATTCTGTCAAAGAATACAAAATTTCTAAAATGGACCACACTATCGAGGAACGTCTAAAGCTCTTTGAACATTTCTCTGTATCATATTCAAACTGTCAATATGGACCTGAAAAAATTGGATATATGTCCACCTTTTATCATCAAGCTTTGTTGCTTGCCGCAGTCTGCAAACATCGGTCTGTTCGACGCCATGTTTTCGCTCTAGCAAATACAGTTCTTAAACATGGAGCATCTAAATCTACTGATAAGCTGTACGAGCGTTGCATCCAACTTCTATCCAAAGAATTTTAAATTCAAAAAAACAGGTGCATACCCAAAAAACGCTATTATTTCTCCGATTAGCATAATAAAAAACCATATCTTGCTATCTTTAGAGAAAACGCACAGTATAACAGACAGTATTAAAAAACCTGTTCCAATATAACAACATAAAAGTTGCATCATCTCTGTTTCACCTCCCCTTAATACGCATCTGTACCCTCTTGCTTTTCTTCTATTGTTTTCTTATACTATTTGTACAAGTCTTTAATAGACTTAGTTCTTTAAGAAAGGAGGTACATGTCATGCAAAGATATCCTGTACAATCCAGCCGTCTCAGTTCTGTCGGCTGGGAAGACAATGTTATGGAAGTTGGTTTTCCAGACGGAGCTGTTTACCAATATTTTGATGTAAGCAAATCCGAATTCGATGCTTTCCTACAATCGCCTTCTCTTGGTTCCGCTTTGTCTCGCCTTGACAAAATACATCGTTACCAAAGAGTTCGCTAATTCACTGCCCATTAGGGACTGAAACACTCGTTTCAACAATTACCACCCGCTCCTCAGTAACTACAATCGCTGTATGTGGGTGGTAATTGTCTTTCAAATAATCAATTAATGGTTTTGACATTTCTAAAAGCTTTTCATGTTCATTCATTTTTGTTTCACCTTGCCTTTCTATACCTTATCTTTTATAATTAAAGTATTACATTACAATATAAAGAGAGGTACTTATTATGTTTTCTTGTTCATCGCTAACACCATCTGATTACATACAAATCTTAGGTATTATTGCTTCGCTCACTACCAGCATAATTGCCATTGTCATTTCCATAAAAACTTTAAAACAAAGTTCTCAGATGATAGAGGAATCGACCAGACCGTATTTGGCTATCTACTTAAACCGCGCTAATTTTCAGTCACCTCGTAGCTACCTAATCTTGAAAAATTTCGGACAGTCAGGTGCACTCGTAACATACATTGCATGCGATCAAGATCTTTCAGCATATTCATATGATGAAAACTATGTTCCTTTTAATAATTTAGTGGGATCGTTCATTGCTCCCGGACAATCCTTTGTATATTGCATTAATTCCCAAAAAATAGGGAGCGATCCGAAAGATCTCTTATTTGCCATCCAGTACACAGCAAATAAAAATCATTATTCCGATCACTTCACAGTGCACTTAAAGCTAAACCACGATATTCTTTCTGTAAGAACTTCGCCAAACGGAAAAGAACTGCAGACAATTTCTTATGCTTTACAGGAACTCGTTGAAAAACATTTATAGTATGATTCTAGCTTCTTGTATCGCTCGGTCGATTTCAGATACGACGTACTTCATTGTTTCAACGGTATGTGCTTCCTCTGGAAGTTCTTTCAGTATTACACTTACCGCTTTATTAACAGCTCTTTTTGTATCCTCGCTTCTCAAGCGAGTTACTTTGCTTTCGTTCGAACTTTCAAGTATTTCAAGCATCTCTTTTCTGTTCACCTCCTGTCTAATATGTTAGACGATGCATCAAAAAAAAATATCACTTACATTTATATCCAATGCCTTTGCTATTTTTTTTAATGTTCTAGTTGACGTTTCCTTGATTGTTCCGCTTTCCAAACCGGATATAATAGTTCTCGAAACACCTGATTTTGTGGCTAAATCCTCTTGAGTCAGCCCCTTTTTCTCACGTATTTCTTTTACTTTATACTCCACTTTTGTGTTCACCTCCATTTATTTGTTTAATTTGTTTGACAAAACAAGTTTAACATGTTGCACAAGCCTTGTCAACACTTTTTGTTCAAAATGTTTGACATTTTTTTTGACATATTGTACAATATGCTAAACAAGAAACGGAGGAAGATGCTTATGACATTAGGTGATATCATAAAACAATATCGTTCTGATCATTCTCTTAGTATGGATGCCTTTTCGGAACGTAGTGGAATAAGTAAAGCATATATTTCTTTATTAGAAAAAAACAGACATCCTAAAACAGGAAAAGAGATTGCCCCATCAATTCAAAGTATTAAACAGGCAGCTCTGGGCATGAACATGTCTTTTGATGACTTATTCGCTTTATTAGATGGTAAAGTTGCCGTAGATGATACGCATTCATTATCTTCATCACGCAAAGCAGTAGAAATAAAAGTTCTTGGTCGTGTTGCTGCAGGTATTCCACTGGAAGCGATTGAAGATGTGATTGATACCGAGGAGATTCCTCAATCTCTCGCTAAGACCGGTGAGTTTTTCGGCTTACAGATACACGGAGACAGTATGGAGCCTCGAATGTGCGAGGGAGATGTCGTGATCGTACGCCAGCAGGATGACGCAGAAAGTGGTGATATTGTCATCGCCATGGTCAACGGTCATGATGCTACCTGCAAGCGTCTGATGAAATACGCCGGCGGGATCAGCTTACTTTCTTTTAATCCTCTTTATGAGCCAATGGTGTTTTCGAATGAAGAGATTGAAACGAAGCCGGTGCGGATCATCGGGAAAGTGGTGGAAAACCGGCAGAAATATTAAGAAAATGTAATTTAAAAATATAATATCTTTACCCGGAGGGTTGTTGGGACGATACGTCAGTCGCCGGACTTTACTAAGGAAGGGGCTGGTGCCAATGGTTACATATAACGATTTATTTACGTTCGTAACTATGCTTTGCGCGATCATAACTCTTGTTATTCATATATGCAAAAAGTAGCGTTCCCTGCCGACCAAGCTGAAACGCTACTTTAGTTAATATTCTTCGTCGGCGACTGGGTGTCCTCCAGTCAACGACCCTCTTGTTAAGGATATTATATTCAAATACACACAAAAAGTCAAATGCATATAATAATCTTACCCAGGGAGCCAAAGAGTGCTACGTCAGCTGTTAGACTTTTACTTAGGAGGGAGCTGGTGCCAATGATTGCATACAAAATTTGGCATACAAAATTTATAAAGAATACTTGACAGGGTTTCTGCATATGCTATAATTTCACTAATTAGTGAATGACTGGTGTCCGGTCATAAAAAGAGCCTTGTTTAAACAGGGCTCTTTTTATTTACCAAGGAGAAGATATGGGCAGGATTGAAGAAAATGGTCAACCTCCTCTGACCATTTTGTTGACATCAACAAAATGGTATCGGACAGAAACGCTTTAAAAAGAGAGGGTTATCTCTTGCGATTCACAAATGGTTATGTTACTATTCCCTTGGAGCGATTGTGTTCAAGGTGCGGTTAATCTCCCTTTTTCGAAGGGAGGTGATGCAATGAGTACATATGAAGTTTTAACTTTGTTACTGCTAAATAGTACGTTTCTAATTGCATTGCTGACCTATTTAGATCATAGGAATCAGCGTAAATAAAAATCACCCTATCCCTTGACTTTGGCGAGCTGGGATAGGGTAATAACTAATCCAGGGAGCTAAACCACACCTTGTGGGCAGTCGCTCTTTTGTATATATAATAACTATTTTTCGAAAATATGTCAACAGCCCGGACTGCAATCCAGGCTGCTGATAAAAACACTCTGATGTAATACAGAATGCCCCAAACAAGCATATTGTATCACATCAGAGCACCCGATACAACGCAACAGGTGTTCTTTTTGTACCCATTTTTTGATAAACATAGGATAAGGATGTGATCGTATGAAACAGTTAAAAGAGGTATGCGCCTATATTCGTGTCTCTACCGGCAAGCAGGAGGAACTTTCCCCAGGCAGTCAGCTTCGCCTGATCAAGGAATACGCGCAGGCTCATGATATGCTTCTCACCCATGTCTATATGGAGGAGCACGGCATCTCCGGCAAGTTCTCCGAGAAGCGGCCGGCATTTCAGGAAATGATTGCTGCGTGCAAAGACAAAAGTCATCCCTACGATGCCGTTTTGCTCTGGAAATTTTCCCGGTTCGCCCGCAATCAGGATGAGGCCACCTATTACAAATCCATTCTCCGGAAGAAATGCAATGTGGATGTGATCAGCATCTCCGAACCGATCATTGAAGGAATGTATGGCCGGCTGATCGAGATGGTGATCGAGTGGTCCGATGAGTTCTACCTGGTGAATCTTTCTGGAGAGGTCATGCGCGGAATGACGCAGAATGCTCTAAATGGCGGCTACAACTCCAATCCTCCTATCGGATATACCAAAAAACGAGGTGAGATACCGCAGGTTGATCCAGAACGGGCGGAGCTGGTCCGCCGTATCTTCCGGATGTTTACCGAGCAGCATATGAGCCGGAACGATATTGCAAGCACATTAAACCGGCAGGGGATCACAACCAACCGGGGTGGTCGATGGGAAACCAGAACCGTTACCTATATTCTGGAGAATCCGTTTTATATCGGCAAGATCCGATGGAACTTCTACGATCGGTCGCAGAACCGGCGCAAGGATACCGGAGACGTGATCCTGTCCGATGGGCAGCACGAACCCATTATATCTGCAGATACCTTTGCTGCTGCCGGACGCCTTCTTGCAAAGGCACGCACCACAAGCTGCTTCGGTCAGAAACGAAGTGTTGTGGCTACGAAGCACTGGCTTTCCAGTATGGTCCTTTGTTCCTCCTGTGGTGCTTCCCTGGGATATAACAAAGGCAGCCAGAAGAAACACGCTGCACCATTCTTCCAGTGTTGGAAGCACATCAAAGGAATGTGTGATCACAACTCGTATATCTCTGCTGCCGCTCTGGAGCAAATGGTGATCGATGCCATTATCCATTTTGGACAGTCCTTTGACCTGATGTATCACTTCTCAGATGCTCCGCAGGCAGACGATACCGTATACCTTACCAGGGAGCTTTCCAAGCTGTCCGAAAAGGAACGCCGTATCAAGGATGCCTATATCTCCGGCATTGATTCACTAGAAGAGTACCGGGAGAATAAATCTCTCCTGCAGAAAAAACGGGAGGAGTTGGAACAGCAGCTTGCCGATACCCATAAAGTAACCCCCATCAAAGAACGATATCAGCAGATTGATATGAATCATCTTCTGACGGTCCTGCAGGATCCGGATCAGGATTATATTGTAAAGGGAAATTCATTAAGAAAAGTGTTTGATCATTTTGTATATGACAAGGAAGTTGGAACGCTTGACTGCTTCCTGAATACTTCCATCGAAAAGATTTCAAAATAGACAAAGCCCCTATTTTCGGGGGCTTTGTGCCACCACTATACTTGCCGAATACGGTGGTCCCGACGGAGAGGCCGGAGCTGCAATGCGCTATCTGTCACAACGGTATTCCATGGAGGACCGCAAGGTAGCCGGGGCTCTGACAGACATCGGCACCGAAGAATTAGGCCATCTGGAAATTGTCGCAACCATCATCCACCAGCTCACCAAAGATCTGACTCCGGAGGAGATCAAGGCTTCCGGTTTTGACAAATATTATATTGACCACACTCTTGCTATCTGGCCACAGGCCGCCAGCGGAGAGCCATTCAGCGCCAGCCAGTTCCAAAGCACCGGAGATACCATCACCGACCTCTACGAGGATATGGCAGCAGAGCAGAAGGCACGTCTGACCTACGACAATATCCTGCGGATCGTGAAGGATCCGGAAGTGGCTGATCCGATCCGTTTCCTGCGGATGCGTGAGATCGTGCATTTCCAGAGATTTGGAGAATGTCTGCGCCGCATTCAGGATCAGCGAAATCCAAAGAATTTCTACGCATATAATCCACAGATTGATAAAAAGAAATGTTAGCTGCAGGCAAACCTGTATTGCACCCGCTTTGTACCAATAAATAAAAACAGCTTATCCGGTCAGAAATGATATGCTCCCGTCCAGGTAGACAAGGAAAATAATAAAAACCCGTCACTTAACAGGAACATATCCACGTTCTGGCCGGAACGCTGTTTTATCCTTTGAATCTGTTGTTTGTTTATCGTTTACTTTTACAGTTCCTTATTTGTTTCTTTTGCGGAAGCTTCCTCCTTGTGGTATCCTGTGTCGATCACAGCCTCCATCTCATCAATATGCTTCAAAAACAGCTCATCAATGTATGGATCAAAATGACTCCCCTTACTTTCTTCCATAATAGCGACTGCCTTTTCCTTCGAGAAACCCTCTTTATAGTGACGTTTGGACCGGAGAGCATCATAGACATCCGCCACTGCCATGATCCGGGCTGACAATGGGATTTCTTCTCCTTTGATCCCCTCCGGATACCCGGCACCATTATATTTCTCATGGTGATACATTGCCATATCATAAGCAATCTCACAATATGCGTCATTTTCCAGATCCTTCAGGGTATGCCTGAGAATTTTCGCTCCCTCCTGGGGATGTGTCTTCATAATGGCAAACTCTTCATCGGTAAGCTTTCCTTCCTTCTGAAGAATGCGATCCGGAATGGCAATCTTTCCAATATCGTGAAGTCTCGCCGCAGCCGCCACCATATCCGCATATTCCAGCGTAATGATATCCCTGTAGCGTTTGTCCACTGCCATTACATTGACCAGCACACGCACCAGATTCCCGGTGTTTTTTATATGTAATCCGGTAATGCCGTCTCTTGCCTCGATCATAGCAGCAAAACTACCGATAATATCACGCTGGATCCGCACAACCTCTCTGGTCTTACTCCTCAGGTCGCGCTGGAGACGTTCTGTATAATAATACCGGTCCGTAATCTCTGCCATAGTCAAAGTCTGTCCATAATTGTTCTCACCTTTGGAAATATCATGCAGTGCCAGCTCATAAACACACTTTTCCGTTGTGTGATGTTCCTCTCCGTCCTCTGCTGCGCATTTATCCAGAAAAAGATATTCCTGCTTTTCGGCAAGCTTTTTTAAATCCTCCAGCTCCCGCTTTCCTTCTTCCTGCTCCAGACAATTCAATATCCTGTCTGCTTCCTCGTTGGAGTATATCACCTCTCCCGCAGTTCCCATAACGATCAGGCCGTTTGCCATATGATTGACGGCTTCCTCCTGGGCTAGCGTCAAGGTATCAAACAACCGATATTTGCGCATCAGCCGTTCAAATATAAAGGCGGCTGCCAGATATGCAGGTGCCGTAGTATCATATCCATTGGTCAGGTGCAGCAGGAACAGAACCAGGCTGAGCATACTAAGCAGAACCATTCCCAATATCATCAAAAGCTGTTTCCTGATGATCGGTGATTTCGTCTGACGCAGCTTACGGATTGCCACCCAAAGGATCACAATAAAATAATAAGCAATAAATACGTTATACAGATTATATAATACACCATGGTTCAGGATCAGATGCGGAAACATTCCCTCCCCGGTATAGGACACGGAAGAATAATATAAATGGTGGTACTCATTGGTGGACACCAGACCGCAGATTAAAATACAGATTCCAAAGAAGATGTTCCGGCGAAGCTTCGGCACAACCAGATTGCAGTACTCCATAATAAACATATACATAAAAAATACAACAAACGGCTTACCATAATAAGAAAACTTTGTTGCCTGTATCGCAACCTGCTGTTTCCCTGCCTGTATCTCCATAGTATATCCCACAATATTGATCAGGGACGAATACAACAAAAGCACTAATGCCATCTGCAGTTTGGAACTCTGTTGCCGGCTCACATAGAAAATTTCTACAATTAATGCAAAAATTCCAAAGTATTGTAATAATACCAAAAAATGATACATAAACGATTATCCCTTCCTAAACAGATTCTTTTCATTTGAGTTATAAACTAAATCACATTTCCCTATGAAATATTGTACCATAACTTAACTGTTTTTTGCTATTTTTATTTAAAACGAGAAAAAACAGGAAGTTATCTCCAATAAGTTGTAAAATCCTCTCAATTTTGCTAGAATATATTGGAAATGAGGTGCTGCAGATGAAAGAGACATATAAGATGAGACGGTGGATCAGTCTCTGTCTGATCATTATATTGACAGTCTCCGGGATGTGTTTTGAACGTGTCAAGACAGATCCTGATTTTGGCGTGTCTGTTTCGGCATCCTCAGATATTCTTCGCACACTGCAGGTACAAAACGCCGAGCAGGATATGTGCTCCCCGGATCAGCTTGGAGATTCTATGCTGCGGGGTTCTACAGAGGTATTACGCCGGACCGTATCCGGTCAGAAGAACAGAATCTTTTCGAGAATACGTTCTCTGATCCGGCTTACCGCAACGCTTTGTGGTCTGCCAGACACGGTCTTTTTTCGGGAAGCCAGTATTACTGCAAGCAGTATTATCACATATGGTTCTGTTATCATTACATATATACATCAGCAGGACGGATCAAAGGGCTGATATATGCATAATTTCTAATGACACAGACTTCTTTTGGGAGAAAGAGGTTTCTTTCTGTATGAAAATTCCGGTATGAAAAATGAAAATAAAAATCCTCAGAAGGTATGAAATGATATAACGAAATATTTCTCTGTGACAGAAATGGAGAAGCTGTGACAGGGATGCCATTTTCATACAGAAAAAGAGGGCACTGTAAATCAGCACCCTCTCTTCTATATAACTGCGCCTGCAGTCCAACAGGCTGCAGGCCTTTTATAAGCATATTGCAAAAAGAAAGGTGAATGAAAATGCATATATTAGGTATGATCTTATTAGGTATCGGAGGAGCTTTTGGTATTGCACTGGTAGGAGGCACCGTTGTTGGAATGATCGGCGTGATCATCTACAAAATATACAGAAGTCTCAGATATCATATTTCACTGTACGATTAATTGTACAGATATAAAATGACCCGGAAAGGAACGATATGGCTTTTAATCCTTATCATTCCCTTCCGGGTTTTGTTGTTGCTTTGCAATCTCAAAATGACAGATTTCCGGTTTGATCATTCATTCCTTCATATTGTCCCCCCAGTCTATCCGGACACAGGCAAAGCATTCCTCCCGCACCCTGATCGTCTGTCACATCCGTAGAAAATCCAAAACGCATTTCCGCAATATCGGACTCTATAATACAGTCCTTGCCTTTTATATGAATGATGTCCGTCCTTATCTTTAAGCCTTTGTGTCCTCAGCATAATAAGCCGCATACGCATCCTGAAGCTTCTTTAAAAGCTCCGGAGCATTGCCGCCCACCGGCTTTCCATCCAGCTCAACAGCCTGTGTACAGAGTCCGCCGGAACTGCTGACGATCACCTCGTCTGCCTCTGCAAGCTCCTGCATGGTAAATGGTGCCTCTTTGGTTGGGATTCCATTCTGCTCTGCAAGCATCAGCAGATGCTTCAATGTAATACCCGGCAGGATCAGATTATCCCTTGGCGGAGTACACAATACCCCATCCTTGATCATCAGAATATTACTGTGGGCACATTCTGTCACACGGTCTCCCCTGTGGAATACCGTCTCCTGACAGCCCTGCTCCATACAACGCTGATATGCAATGACACTTGGAATCAGATTTAACGTCTTAATATTGCAGTGAAGGAAACGGGTGTCCTCCATAGAGATCAGACGGAATGTCTGGTCAAACGGAATCAGCTCACAAGGCACCGTAAAGATCATCAGATTCGGCTTTACCTCCTTCGGCGGAAACTTATGATCACGGGGTGCCGTCCCACGGGAGCACTGCCAGTAAAGCATACCATGGTCATTATCATTGGCATCAATACATTTCTGAAGCTCGGCAACCAGCTTCTCCCTTGGCATATCAAACGGGATTTCCAACAGCCTGCAGCTATTATAGAAACGATCCAGATGATCCTTCTCACCAAAGATCTTATTGTTGGCAAATGTGGTGGCATCATAGCAGCCATCTCCAAAATAAACCGCGCGGTCCAACATCGGAATTTTCATTTCCTCCAGTGCGCCAATCTCTCCATTATAATATCCTACATTTTGCATATCTATTTCTCCTTCCATTCCAAAATATCTCATGATGCTTCCACTTATTTATTCCAGTTGCGGATAATACGGTAGCCGCCTACCAGCAATGTCGGAAGCAGATAGAACAGGATAAAACCGTATGACAGGTAGGTATATCCCTGCTCGATCAATGTTACTACACCGATTCTGGAAAGGATCAGTGCTCCAATCAGTGTCGCCACTGTAACAATACCTCTCTTGGCATCAGTCAGTTTGGCAGCCCCCTTCTCCTCCAGAGCCACATCAAAACGATCAATGATCATGTGAATACATCCGGTCGCTGTCTCAACCAATGTCCATCCCATAACGATACTAAATACCGCCAGAAGCACCGGGCCTCCATGTACCGCCTTGATCATTTCCACCCAAGGTGTTGCAACATCTGCACCGACAATAGAAGTATCTCCATAGAAGCACATCATTGCGAAATAAGAAAGGAACCACGGAATAACCATCAAAAGACCGGCGATCATACCGGAAATGAACGTCTCTTTCCTCTTGGTCTGACGTGTCAGCGAAAACATTCCCATAGGAATGGAATTGATATTGTAAGCCACATATAAAATACCTGTATAAATGCACAGAGGAATTGTCACAGAACCATCATACGCACTGGTATCCATCGTAGAAAATACCTTCGGAATATTGCTTCCCTTATTTACAATAACAAGGATTGTAAATAAAATATAGCCTCCATACAAAAGAATCGTTCCCACAGATTCAAATTTCTCGATCAGCTTAGAACCCTTGAAATTCAGAAATCCACAGATCAGCACGATCACAACGGATCCCAGAATATTTGGCATACCTGCCTGTTCAAAAATACTTCCCGTTGCCGCCGCCATAACTGCGATCAGCAGGATGGCGATCAATACCGTCAGAATATCCATCACCGGCCACAATGGTCCGATCACCTTCTGGATATAATTCTTGTAATCATACACTTTGTAAATACGGCAGATCTCAAAGGTCAGAAATGCAAAAAGCGCAAACCCGATCCCAATAGTAAGTCCGGCGATCCATCCCATACTTCCGAACTTTGCTCCGTAAGAATAGATCTCACGGCCGGTCGCATAACCTCCGCCGATCAATACAGACTGCAGCAGCACACCCGGCAGAACATAGCGGGCATACTTTCCTTCATAAAAATTTTTCAGTTTTCCCATAATTTTCTCGCTTTCTTTCGTAATATCTTTTCTAAATTATAAGACAATTTTATCTGACTTGCCAATATGATTATCAGATATTATAATAAGTTAATCTTATTACAGGGGGCGTATTTATGAATTTAAAACAATTAGAATATTTTATTGCCGTGGCAGAATTATTAAGCTTTACAAAAGCCGCCAAAAAATGCTATATCTCCCAGACAGCCATCACGCTGCAGATCCAGTCTCTGGAAAAGCGTCTGGGAGTTTCGCTGTTTATCCGGGACAAGCATCATGTAGAGCTTACCGCCGCCGGAAAGGTCTATCTCAACGAAGCCCGTGCCATCCTGATCCGTGCTGAGGAGGCTGCCAAGCTGGCACGTACCGCCTCTGAAGGTGTTACCGGCGAGCTTTCCGTTGGTTTTATCCGTGGTTATGAGCAGAGCCGCTTTTCGGAGACTCTGCGCACCTTCCGGGAGGCTTATCCTAATATTTCCCTCCACCTGATCCGCGATAACATGAGCGCCCTGTATCATCATCTGGAAGATAACAGCTGCGATATTGTCCTGAATCTTTCTCTCGCCGCACAGGGCTACGAGAATATGACACACCGATTTCTCAAGCGTTTTCCTCTGATGGCAGTGCTCTATCCCGGTCATCCTCTGTCCGGTCACAATCACCTTTCCTATCAGGATCTGGCACAGGAGGATTTTATTATTATGCAGCCCCATGGACGTGCCACAGACGAAGCGGAAGAGGTGCTCCTCTGCTATAACCGCGGCGGCTTCATTCCTCACATTATCAGTCGTGACCGCGAAGTACAGACCGTACTTCTAGAGGTCTCTGCCGGCTTCGGCATCGCAATTCTGCCGGAATATGCCGTCCGCTACTACTACAACGCCCGAAATCTCATTATTCTTCCTTTGCTGCGAAGCGATGGCACACCGGAGGAGGTGGATTTTGAGATTATCTGGAAAACAGAAAACAGCAATCCTTCCATCGAAAAACTGCTGCAGTGGATGGAAACCCACGATTATACGGAATAGACACCGGAAACGCTTTTCCCGCTTCTCTCCGGACTGCTCTGCCGCAGGAGGATCTGCTGTGATCTTCTCACTACGGCTTCGGACGGATCACTTCAAAAGCCCCATACAGATCTAAAGTTCCATAGCCCCACTCCTCATTTGGAAATGCTCTGCCCGACCGGTTTGCTCCGCGGATCAGATATTTCTGAACTCCCACACTATCCATATTGATATCATTTTCCCTGACAATCCCCCATTCTGCCAGCAATACTGCCGCTCCTGCCGTGACCGCAGCCGCCGCACTGGAGCCGGTCCGGTAACCGTAGCGCGGTGCAGCTTCTCCTGCAGAAATCATGACATTTCCCTGTCTCGGCAGGGGACCAAAAATATTGATGCCCGGTGCCGCAATGTCTGGCACGACTTCTCCCCGCCAGTTATAGCCGCGGCTTGCATCCGCCACCACGCTGCGGTTCGCTCCATCATAATCAGAAACAGAAATGATCTGGGAATTATTCGCAGGATCACATATGGTAATGTTAGGATCCGGACGCAGAAAATATGTCCCCTGCCGGATAAAATCCCGGATTGGAAGCCACATATCGAACTGCAGCGGAATGTCCGTCTCATTAAATACCCGAATGCGCCAGATTCCCTCCTCCGGTCCAAAAAAACGGATACGGACACATTCATCCCCGCTTTCAAAGGACACCAGAAGATAATCAATATAAACCACAGTCTTCTCCAGCAGGAATCGGATCACCTGGCGTTCCCCGACTCTGGCATATGTCCTGCCACTGTATTCGCCACCGGGAGAGATCAGCCCCACCGAACAAAGCCCCGGAGCCTTGCACCACAGCTCTGTGGTGAATCCATCCTCCCGGCTGCCCACCCGGAGCTCCACATCTGTCTCCTGCCTTGCCCCCAGTTCCTCCTGATGAAAATGATGGGATGTATTTCCTTCATTGCCGCATGCCGCCACCACGATAAATCCCCGCAGATTCCCGTAGGACTGTAAAACCTCGCCCAGGGCCCCACCCCGGTAATGACTCCCCAGACTTGTTCCCATTCCGATGCATACCACCATAGGTCTTCTTCTCCGGTATGCAATTCTCGCCAGGTAACGCACCCCCAGCATAATATCGTTTTCCATATAACATGGCACATCCCCTGTAATTCCATAATATTCCCGAATATTTTCTTTGGCCTCCTTGCATTTGACCACCACCAGCTCCGACAGAGGGGCAATCCCCGAAAACTCTCTCTCCACATCCTCATTGCCGCATGCCACTCCCGCCAGAAAAGTGCCATGTCCTTCGGTATCCCTGCTTGGTACGATATCAAAAGGATTCTCCGCCTGTAATGCCCGGTTAATAGCGTTCCTTGCGTATTCCGTGCCATAGGAAAGCTCCTCTGGAAGATTTCCTTCCTGTCCGGAATCCGGGACATACGGTATACTCTGATCCCAGATGGAATAGATCCGGCTGCTTCCATCGGCATTCAAAAAAGAGGGGTGTGTGTAATCAATCCCCTCTGGTGTGTGTTAAAACAAAAAAGGGCAAAACCAGCGTTTTGCCCTCCAAGAATTGCTTCGCAATTCTCGTTGGCTTCCCTCTACGCTACGAGCATTTTCCTATACACCAAAAAAGGCAAAACATGCGTCTTGCCCTTTTATCTATTTCCGCTGCCAGCCCCGGATCACAACCGCATAAATTCTTCTCCGGGTCTTTGCCGAAGAAACCGCCCCCCGTTTAACACCACGGATCAGACGGACACATTCCCGAATCTCTTCCTTCGTACCACTCTCCCTGTCAAAGCGTGCTTTCTCCAACTGACGATAATACTTCTCAATCAATCCATCCTCCAGACCCTTCGGATAGATCTGTCCCAAAAGTCGGATATATTCCTGATCTGTCATCTGTCCCGGTCTGCCGAAGCCACAGCAGTGAAGCATCTGTTCCAGCTGCCGGTTCATCTCCAGCAGATATGCCCCTGCTCCATGGCATCTTTTCAGACGGCGTCTCCTGTGAAGCCGCTGGCTGTACCAGAGCAGCCAGATTACAAATACGATTGCCGCAGCGACCGTTGTTTTTATAAGAACAGCCCTAAGCTCCGGCGAAACCACATCCGGATGCTTTGTCTGTTTTTCCCCGCCGCCGGCATCCGAAGTGGCATCACCGTTTCCTTTTCCGTTTTCAGAAAGATCACCGGAATCATCCGGAAGGTCTGTCTCCTGTGGTTTGTCCGTTTTTTTCGGTTTCCTGGTCACTTCCGGCTCTGCTGTATCGGAAGCCGCCTTTTGTGTACTCTCCGGATCATCTTGCAAAAACGCATCATCCCCATCCGTATCATTTTTATTTAACGACGGATCCTGATTATTATTCAGACCATCAGACGAAGAACCTGTGACCCTTGCTGCTCCCGGCGTCATATCCGCCACGATCCAGCCTGCACCTAAGCTATAAACCTCCGTCCACGCATGGGCTTCCAGATCCGGCACCTTTGCCGTATAGGTTCCATCCCCATTGTCCACAAAATCGGACGCTGGCACACGATATCCCGATACATATCGCGCAGGTACCCCCATAGCACGAAATAGCACTGCTCCGGCAGTAGCATAATGTTCACAATATCCTTTCCTCTGTACGAAAAGAAAATTTTCCACATAGTCCGTTCCGATTTCTTTCATCTTTAACTGCTGGCTGTACTCTGTAATCTGTCCAAGATAACTTCGCAGATCATCAATAACAGCACTGGCTGTTGAAGTATAAAACGATTCATCTGTACTGCTTGTCAAAGTAACATAATTGTATTTCAGAATTTTCTTTGCAAGCGCCTTTGTTTTAGAAAGTCCCATCTGAGGAAGCTGCAGATCCTCATTCATAATATACTGATAATATCTTCCAAGATTCCGGTCTGAAACCTGTATATAATTGCTTGATCCTCCGATCAGCGGGTTATCAGCATCCCCCGTAGTTACTTTTCTTACTTTGTAAGATCCGTCTTCCATATTATAAAAAAGCATATCTCCACTGTTGAGTGTACCATCCGGGCTGTCCTCGTCACCCTGTTCATAATATGGGACATATCCTTTCTGGAGCAGGTCCGCATTTCCCATCATATATGAGGTTTCCCTGTCTGTCTTCTGCGTTGTGATCTCATAGCTTTTAACATCATCACTTCGACGGAATCCCCTGTCGTGATCCAGCATCAGAGTTCCCATAGATTTATTGCTTAGTTTCGAGTAATACGGAAAATAAGCAAAGGTCGTATTATTGTCCTTTGCATATTCTATTTTCATTGTAGCTGCATTTTTCTTTCCCAGCTTCTCGGAATTTTCTAACACATCATCAAGGGATTTGTCACTCTTATTAACAACGGAATACACCTGATACTCCGTATAATCCTGTGTAAAAAGCTGATAACATTTCTCCGAATCAAAATAACTGTCGAGCTTATCCTTCCTTGGATTACTCCATTTACCGTTTTCGTATTTGGTACCGATAAAGCCCCGCAGATAAATATCTTCCTCCGGTTTCTCGTCCATCGTAATGGTCAGTACCGTTTTCCCTGTGTAATTCGGAGAAGAATTGGTCATAATTCCCGGCTGCTCAACCCCCAGCAGATCCTGCAGCTTCTGTACCAGCTTTACGCCAAAATCCGTAATTTCGCTTTCTGCCCTATGCTGCACTTTTAAAAGCTTTTCCTCTCCCTGTAACGCTTTATCCTTCGTGGCTATGGAAACTCTGGCTCCCACGCCGAAAATGGCCAGTATGCACATAAGCATCGCCGGATAAAACAGCCAGTGACGCACCCCGGCCACACTGATCTGACGAAAATGTCTGGAGCCGCCCTTATGATGCCCGTCTACGCACATCTGCACCCCCAAAATACCTGCCATTAACAGGATCATCGCCGGAATCGTTGGTGTCTTTCCCAAAAGCAGCCCCGCTGCCACCAGCAGTGCCGGTGGCAGTGTTCCCAGAAACATTCCGTGACGGTGCACAAAGGCTCTGGACATCAGAACTCCCGACAACAGCTCCAGATCCAGCAAAAGCCATGTTCCACTGGCTCCGTGACGAGATGCTTCATAGGGATTAAATGCTCCCTTCATCTGATAGTAATACACACTCTGCCGATATGCCACCGCATCCCGCAATGTCACGAAATCCTTCTGCAAATGTCCCATATATCGGATAGACAAAATCCCCCATACAAGCAATGTAAGCATCAAAAGAAAAGCGGCTGCCGGATATTTGATCACCGGTATTTTGAAACGATATTTCACGCGGTATTCTATCCGGCGAAATGGTGCTGCCGCCAGAAAGGAAAACCACAGTGATGCCACAGCCAGTGCCACCGCAAATTTATATAAACTTCCTGCTTTCAGGAATGCAGAATACACACAGAGATGCATTCCAAAAAGCAGCATGAAAAGACAGATCCCCTGCATAATAAACGGTTTTCTTTTCACAGTAATCCCCCATTTCTTTCTCAGCCCGCAAACTTTGGGCCGCAGGCACAAATTTGCCGTATGAAAAAATTTAGATATATAGTTTTTTCATACTATACCACAAGCTCCTTTGCTCCCAGCTGGCGTTCAATATCCGAAACATCACCGCTGTAACGTGCTTCTACCTCACCGTTTTTCTTTAATGTCAGTTCTGTGGTCAGCTCCAGACAGGTGACCCCCGGTGTTTCATGATACTTCTGCCGATACAGCTCCTGCAGATCTTTTTTGTCGTGATATACCGAAAGCTGTCCCAGTTGAAACAGCATCTCAAATATATTTTCCTCATTTTCAATACGATATCTGCAAACGTCACCTGTCCGGCTGTCAAACCATATCACATGATGACGGCATCCTTCTACAACCATAGAATGGCTGACCGACGCCAGAATCTGCAGATAACTGTCTCTTTGTGTTTCGTCTTTTCTACGATGTACGGCCGCCGGCTGATAGAGATCCAGATAGAAGTCCACAGGACATCCCAATGGCATGGACTGCTCCCTCACCATCATTTCCTCTGTCTTGGCCGACAGCTTCCAGTGAATACTCCTCAGCTTGTCCCCCGGCTGATAATCCCGGATCTGGAACACCTCGGATGGATCGTCTCCTCCCCGTTCTTTGGAATGTTCCTCACTTTCCCCGGCAAAATCACGGCTCTGGCGGCTCACCATCACCGGTACCTCGCTAATCCTTGGCAGGACCAGCAGCGTCTCCGGTTCCAATGCTTTCCAGTATTTTGCAGACAACGGAAGCGCCACAAGTCCCAGAAAATCATAGCACCAAACCCTGCTGATCTCCATTCGGATATTGCCTACACATCTGCTCTGATACTCTGCCTTGATCTTTGCTGTCTTTTTCCTGCCTGCCAATGCTGTATAAAACCAGGTCTTCTCATCCTTCTGTCCCATAGGCAGCTTTCCCTTTACCTGCACAGCCACCCTGCCGCCAATCGGGAATCCCCCGGTAGTCACATGCAGCAGTACCGGCGTTTTCTGCCCCTGCTCCACCACCGGGATCGGCACCTCCATACGAATACTCGTATGACGCACCGCCGGAATCAATGTCAGCAGCAAAAAAACAGGAAGTACAAGTTCGACATAAAACAGCATTAAAAAACTGGTACTCCCGTAAAGCACCGCCGTATATATCGTTGCTGCGATCACGATCAAATAGGTGATTAATCTTTTCACGTTAATAACCAGACCTTTCCCATTCGCCACTATTTTCTTACTTTTGGCTTCCGAACACTTTCCATAATCTGCCCCAATACCGTATCTGTAGTAACATGACCTACACGCGCCTTGGAATTTAATACCAGACGATGACCTGCTACCGCCGGAAATACCTCTGTCACATCATTTGGCACAACAAAATCGCGGCCGGATAAAAATGCGGCTGCCTTTGCCATCTTTGCCAATGCGATAGTTCCACGGGGACTCATCCCCAGCTCCACAAGAGAATTCTCTCTTGTCGCCCTTGCCAGATCAACAATATACGCATAAATCTCATCATGAAGAAAGACATTCTCCACCTCTGCCTGTATCATCGTCAGCTCCTGTGCCGGAATCACTCCCTGCACATCGCTCAGCTGCATTCCGTTACTTCTGCCTTTGGCAATGGCAATCTCATTCTCTGCATCCGGATATCCCATGGTCATACAGATCATAAAACGATCCAGCTGAGATTCCGGCAAAAGCTGTGTTCCAACGCTTCCCACCGGATTCTCTGTGGCAATTACCACGAAAGGCTCCGGCACACGCCTTGTCACACCATCTACTGTGACATTCCCCTCTTCCATAACCTCCAGCAATGCCGACTGTGTCTTTGGGGAAGTACGGTTGATCTCATCTGCCAGAAACAGATTGCACATGATCGCTCCCGGCTGATAAACAAAGGCTCCCTGCGCCTTATCGTACATAGAAAATCCCAAAATATCTGCCGGCAGTACATCCGGTGTAAACTGCATACGATGGCTGTCCATCTCCATAGCACCTGCAAATGCCATAGCAAGTGTCGTTTTTCCTACACCGGGAATATCATCGATCAGAATATGTCCCCCTGCCAGAATCGCAGACATGGCAAGCTTGACACATTCATCCTTACCGATCACTACCTTTTTTACCTCATTCATTACTGCATATGCTTCCTGAAAATATCTCTCGTCCATTAATTTAACACCAACCCTTTCTCCGTTTATCGAACTCCAGCCCCCGTATCTATAATCCCGAACATTACACCCTGTCCGAAAAGCTCCAGACGCGGCTGTCTGCGAGCCCTGGCAATCCCTGTTTCCTCCAGCATCTGCGCAGAGCTTAAAAGGCCAAAACATCTGGGGATCTCCAATTCTGCATTCCGACGGCTGCTGTCCACCTGCGCTCCCTCCAGATATACAATCGCAAACCGGGAGCTTACCAGCTGATAGCACTCTGTTTCATACTGTTCCGGCACCAGCTCCGGCCGGTTGCCGTACTCCACAATATAGTCCTCATATTCTTCAGAATAAATTTTGTCCTGACAATCCAACACATTCCCTCCCGGATTAAACTGATGCCACGGATCGTTCCATTGCCATGCAATTTCCGCAATCTTGCAAACACCTGTGATCCCGCATATTTGCAGGCAAATCTGCTTCCTGCCGGTGTTTCACCCTTACATCATTATCTTATGCAAAAGCCTTATATCCCGTGACGGAATACGGTGACTTAATCCGGACGCTGCGTCAGTAACGTCGCTTCGCCGCTCTCTCTCATCTCGATCTTCGGCGATCCATGATGCTCAATATAATCCTTTGTGATAGTCACCCTGCCAATAAGATCGTCCTTCGGGATCTCATACATAATATCCAGCATAAACTCCTCTATGATCGCCCGAAGTGCTCTGGCACCTGTCTTTTTTTCTGCCGCCTTTTTTGCAATGGCCGCTACTGCCTCCTGATCAAACTGCAGATCTACCTCATCCAGCAGAAGAAGCTTCTGATACTGCTTGAGAATTGCATTCTTCGGCTCTGTCATAACTCTTGCCAGCATCTCCTCTGTCATTGCCTGCAGCGAAAAGATCACCGGCAGACGTCCCAGAAACTCCGGAATCATACCAAATTCTCTCAGATCCTCTACCGTCACCTTAGACAAAATATTTTCATCCTTATCATAAGTATCCGACAACTCTGCCTGAAAACCGATGGACGCCTGACTTGTAAGACGTTTTTTAATAATCTTGTCAAGCTCCGGAAATGCTCCACCACAGATAAACAGAATATTCCGGGTATCTATCGTGGTCATCGGTACCATGGCATTTTTGTTGGTGGCACCCACCGGCACCTCCACCTCGCTGCCCTCCAGAAGCTTTAACATCCCTTGCTGTACTGACTCACCGCTGACATCACGGCTGTTGGTATTACGCTTTTTCGCAATTTTATCAATCTCATCAATAAAGATAATACCCTGCTGTGCCTTCTCCACATCATTGTCCGCTGCTGCCAGAAGCTTTGACAAAACGCTCTCCACATCATCACCAATATAACCTGCTTCTGTGAGACTGGTAGCATCTGTGATCGCCAGAGGAACCTGCAGGATCCTTGCCAGTGTCTTAACCAGATAGGTCTTACCGCAGCCGGTAGGTCCCACCATCAGAATATTGGATTTCTCAATTTCAATCTCATCCATGGTATCTGTCAGAACACGCTTATAGTGATTATAAACTGCTACAGACATTACCTTTTTGGCGTAATCCTGTCCGATCACATACTCGTCCAGATGCTTTTTAATAATATGCGGAGCCGGAAGATGGCGGATATCTATGATACCTTTCGTATCTCCGTTTTCTCCCTCCCCCTTCTCTGCCTTCGGTTCTTCCTTCTTTTTCTTTTTTAACTTCTGATTCTGGGGAATGTCCTCAAACCCGTTTGGCCCACCGGTAAACATATCCATATATGGCGGCATGCCTCCCATCATCCCCGGAAATCCATTCATATTCCCCATGGAATCAAATGTTTTCTGCATACAATCTGCGCAGATGCAGATATTATTCGGAATATGGATCATCTTGCCGGCTTTGCTCTCCGGCCGCCTGCAAAGATAGCAGACCTGCTCATATTCGGAATTGTCATTCTGGTTGTTATTATCTTCTGCCATAAAATCCTATACCTTTCTGTTATTTATCAAAATCATAAAAACTTCTCCCAAAGCTTTCCCTCGTTTTCTTACGATTCTTTTTCATTTTTCTTGCGCTGATGCTGCTGCCACTGTCGGACATCTTTGCTCCGGTTGTGCGGCGGCTGCTGGTATAATCTGCCCCACGGCGTCTGCGTCCCTTACGCTTGCCTGCCGAGAAGGAACGGCGGCTGTTTAAGGACATACCTCCTGAGGACCGTCGGCTTCTCGTACGGCTTCTGCGCTTACGCCGGGAATTCATCCGGTAATTGAGTACCAGCAAAACGATCAGAAGGATCACTAATGCTGCCACGATCACCAGAATGACTCTGTCCCGGAAAAAGGACACCATATTATAAAAACTGTACTTAATTCCGGACAGCTTCTGCAGGATCACCGCATGCTTTTTATTGTTGGTCTTAATCTGCCGGATCTCGGAATCCACGATCCGGCGGGATGCTTCATCCAGATGGGATGCCGACTTGGTGCTGTCATAAATGATATCCGTGGAACCTACCATACGTCCATCGTATGTGTATTTTACGGTTCCGATCACATTCTCGCCATCCTGCAGCTTCACCGAATTGTCATACTGGATCTGCTGCTTTGCCTTCCTGAGTGCCACTCCCTTCGGAAGGATTACTGCGGACTCTGCAGACAGGCGGAGCGGGGACTGATCCGCATTAAAATAACTGTCGAAAGTATTGAACAGGTTTTCATTGACGTCACTGTTCTCACCATTGACCGCATGCTTGGAAAACTTCTCAAATGCGTAATCCAGAATCCTTGTGGTATCTGTATACTCATTTGGCTCCCCCTGCTTCGGGCTGTTACCCTTCATGATAACAGACACAAGCTGCATGCCATCCTTTTCCGCAAAGGTCACAAGCGTAGAATGTGCCATGGAAGTGTAGCCCGTCTTGCCACCGATCACATAGTCCTTCTCATAACGGCTGCTCGTTTCATAACCATTGATCATCTGATGATGGTTCAGAAGCTGGCCTCCGAGGATCTCGCTGGCTTTTCTCTTATTCGTTGATTTCACCTGATATGTTCTGGTGCCACAGATTTTCTGGAAAGAAGGATTCTTCCAGGCCTCTCTGGCGATACATGCCATATCATAGGCAGACGTATAATGGTCGTCATTGTGAAGTCCGTTGGGATTCATAAAATGGGTATCCTTAAGCCCAAGCTGTGCCACGCGCTGATTCATCATCTCCACAAACTTGTCCACACTTCCCGCCACATGATCGGCTGCTACCAGACACATTTCATTGGCAGACTGGAGCATGATGCCATAAAGCACCTGCTCGATCGTGAACTTCTCCCCCGGCACACAGTACATAGAGGAGCTGCCGGTCTCAATGCCGTGGGCTTCTGCCTCTGTAAAAGTGACCACATCACTCGGTGAGCTGTTTTCCAGGGTAAGAAGTGATGTCATAATCTTTGTGATACTGGCCGGATAGTGCTTTTTATGAATATTTTTTGAATAAAGCACCGTTCCCGTAGAAAGCTCCATAACGATAGCAGACGCACTGCTGAGACTTCCTTTGTCCGGTCCCTTAGGCCATTTTGCTGCCGCCTGTGCTGTAGAACTGCAGATACTTCCCACCATGATAATTCCCGCCATCAAAGCGGCAAATATTCTCTTCCTTTTCATCATAAACCTCATTTCTGAATTTTATATAATTTTCATCTCTGTGCCAGATGCACAGCCTTCCAATGATCTGTTTCACCGCGTACTGTCATATAAGCACACTTGAATATAAGTATAATATTATTTGCATGAAAACGCAACTTATGTTATACTTGTCGTCGATATAGATTGTTTCCTTAGTTAAATGGATATAACGGCCCCCTCCTAAGGGGCAGTTGAGGGTTCGATTCCCCCAGGAAACGCTGAAAAGAGTGCGGGCGAGATTTCACCTGCACTCTTCTTTCATTATTCCGTTATTTCCATTTCTTCCCACTTTCATTTAAAAATTAAAGATAGTATTTTATTGTCCCTGTGATTCTCCCGCCTGTTTTATCCCCAGCAGCTCCATTAACCCCTGTCCTGCTGCCGCCCCCGGCACGGCCTGAAAAACATTGATAAACCGGCTGTCACTGCTCCGGTTGCGAAATGCCGGATAGAGAAATCCACATTCCGGCTCTCCCGGCTCGTAATCCTCCTCCAGAGAACAAACAATCCCCACCAGAAAATCGTAAATCTCCTCGGACTCCCACTGGCTGGCACCATCCGTGCCCTTCCGCGGAATGTCATACCCACCGTAAAACACATACACGGCGCACCCGCCGCTTTCATGGAAATATTTTCCTGCTTCCTCGTAAAACATTTCCAACAGGGCATCATTTTTCAGTTCACTCTGATTTAATGACAGGAGCAGCTTACGCATGCTGTCGTCCGTGATATCCTGCCTGCGGTACGGATACTCCTTTAGCTGCACATTCGTTTCCGCAAAAGGCACCGCCTTGGCAAGTTTTATATTTTTGTCCCGTTCGGACGATGTCAGATTCAGAAAATGCTGGTTAAAGGTGCCGTCAATATAGCCCTCCTCGTCCAGATAAGCCCCTGCAATACGGGCAAAGCAGTTTCTTTTGACTGTCATACGTCTCGTCAGCTCCAGCATATCCTCCCGGTTTATCATACCCATGGTTTATAAATCCTCCGTTTCTTTATAAGCTCCCCGATCCATCGTCATTTTCATCCCCATAAATTGTCGGTACCTACAAAAACATCATAAATTCTTTTGTATTGAAAACCCTTTTTATTTACGGTATCATCAGGAATCACAATTTTTAATTCCACCAATTGATTGATGATATTAGACACACTGTTATATGATACTCCTGACATTTCCTGTACTTCCTTTTTCGTAAAAACAATCTGCTTCATGATCACCGGCATGATCCGATATACTGCAGTCCCCTTTATCACCTCAATAGACTGCATATCTTCTTTATAAATATTTTTGATCCGCTCCAGCTTATAAATGTAAGCATTACATTGCTCTATGACACATTGCAGAAAAAACTTAATATATCCCGCTGTATTTCCTCTTCTACATTCCATCAAGTATCTCTGATAAGACGGTTTGTATAATTCTAAAATTTCTGACATATACAAAATAGGAGTTCCCGACTCAAATAATGCCATCTGAACCGGGATCAATGCTCTTCCCAAACGTCCATTGCCGTCTTTATATGCATGAATCGTCTCAAACTGCATATGTGACAACGCAATGTTGATCAGCAACGGGTCAATAAATTCATCATTCATATATTGATATAAGTTCACTAATAACCCATAAACTTCCTCGGGTGCAGGCGGGACAAACGCTGCATTTTCCATACTGCAGCCTCTGGGTCCGATCCAGTTTTGTGTGGTTCTAATCTGTCCCGGAGTTTTCATAGCCCCCCGTACGCTGTCCAAAATCAGCTTGTGCATGTTATTTACAAGCTCATAATCAATCTGTCCTGCAGACTTTAAATAAGTAACTGCATATTCCATTGTCTTCTTCAGATTCTGAATTTCCCGGTTCTCATCTGTTTTCTCCATATATTTTAAATAAAACATTTCATCCTGAGAAATCTGGGTTCCCTCAATCTGTGTTGATTTGTAACTCTCATTCAAAAGAACCGAATCCAGAAAAAAACTGGCATCAAACTCCAATGTATGAAGCAAGGACTTATATTCTCCGTATTTCTCATTTGCTTCCGAAATAAGCCTTAGCATTTCCTTATCAATCGTGTATTCCAAAGGCATCTTTTTTGCCTGAAATGGCTGCATAAAATCACCCCTTTTTTCATATATTACCACATTATTCTGAAAAAAATCACTAATTTTTCAAAAAACAGAAATTTTTCATTAAAATCCCAAAGATTTTCACTATATTTTCAAAAAACTGAAATTATATCTTTACGAACACACCAAAAATGTATTAAGATGAAAAAAACTGTTTTTTATGCACAGAAATATAATATTGCGTTGCAAATTTGTGATATATGAAAGGATGGTATGTTTTATGGAAATGACAAATATAAAAAATTTTATTTTTGATATTGGCGGTGTCCTTCTGGAATACCGCTGGGCGGATATGCTGATGGACCACGGACTTTCCAGAGAAAACGCCATTGCCATCGGAAACACGATGTTTAACGATCCTCTGTGGTCCGGCATGGATCTTGCTGCTGCCGGAGAGGAGCAGCCCATTATCGAAGCATACCGTAAGAAATACCCGGCATACGGTGATACGATCGCCTGGTTCATTAACCACTGCGAATATATGCATGTACCCAGAAAAGATGTCTGGGAGCGGGTACATACTCTGAAGGAGCTGGGATATCCTCTTTATCTGCTGTCCAATTATCCGGAGACCATGTTTCACAAGCATACCGACGATGCTCCGTTCCGACAGGACATGTCCGGCGGCGTGATCTCCTATGAGATCAAAAAGCTTAAGCCTTATCCTGAGATTTATCAGCACCTTTTGCAAAAATACAATCTGATCCCGGAGGAATGTCTTTTCTTTGATGACCGTGCCGAGAATACGGAAGGTGCCAGAAAGCAGGGAATTCACGCCATTACTGTCACCTCCCGCCAGTTTTTGATAGAAGAATTGGACAAAATAATAGCAGCAACGAAATAATCCTCATTGCTGCTATTATTCTAATCTACCGATCTCATCAAAAATGCAGTGACATTTTTCTTCTTCAAAGCTGACATTGACATGCATATGTCCAAACATCCACGCTTCAAACTCTGTGGTATTTTTGATCTCATCCAGATAATCTGTGAGATAATCCTTTGCATAGAAATCCGGATATCCATCCATCTGCTCCAGAATAGAAGAACATGGACTATGAGTAATGATATAGTCCACCTTATGATCGTGAGCGGCGAGATTCTTTAGCCCCTCCTCCATCTCCTCCTCGGAAGGAAGTTCCCGTTCCCACCATGACAGATGATTGATCCGGAACATTTTCCGCATCTTATACCAGCTCTCAATCCTCTCATCATCCGGCTCCAGCACGCCATCCGGAATGTCATGGCAGCTTGCTCCGCCAAAGGTAAAAAAGCTTCTGTCATTTATATCAAAAATCTGTCCTCTCATCAGGTGGATCACAGAAGGCCGGATAAAATTAACCTTTCCTCCGTGCCACTCCTCCACCGGCAGATTGTCCAATATATCATAATTACTGTGGTTGCCCGCCACAAAAAGCGTAGTGAACTTTTTATTCTCTAACCAGTCCAGATTGGCATGCTCTCTCGGACTGTCATCCCAGATGCCAAAATCTCCACAGACGATCACATAATCATCCTTCGTCAGCTCCACTCCCTCCGGAAAAACATAACGGTTCAGCCTGCTTTTCCAATCGCCGTGAGTATCGCCTGTTACAAATACCATCTCCATCAGCCCCCAATTTTATTTACACCTGTGTGTCAAATTTGAGTCATATATTCTATTATACATGTATTCTTCTTAAAATGCTACCAAAAAATACTTGAAATATGATGAATAAATGCGTACATTTCTCAAAAAATGGGGGAAAATCACATCCACAAGGGATCTTTATATTATTCCGTCTGATCCGCGGCCCACACAGCCTTTGGTCCATGCTCTCCGGTACGGATCCGCACCACATCCATCAGCTCATAAACAAAAATCTTACCGTCTCCGTGCTCCCCGGTATGTGCTGTACGGCAGATAGCATCTACCGTACGCTTTGCCCACTCCTGACTGGAAACCACAATTTCAAATTTCACCTTAGGAAGAACATTGATGTCCACGTCGTAGCCTCTCACCTTCTCCTTATATCCCATCTGTGTGCCACAGCCCATCACCTGTGAGATTGTCATTCCGTGAACCTGCAGCTCCTGCAGGGCATCCTTGACATCCTCCATTTTATCTTCATTAATAATCGCATCGATTTTGATCATAATCCTAACCTCCTGATTTTCTTTAACTCCCTAATCCAATCCGTTAAAGGACGGATATGCACTTTCTCCATGCTGGCTCTCGTCCAGTCCCACTCTCTCGTCATGCTCTGATACACGCAGCGGAGTAAACAGCTTGACAACAGATGCACAGATCAGCGTTCCGACAATAGCAACTGCGATCGTTGCCACAATGCTGATGATCTGCGCCAGGAACAAACGGTAATCACCGAAGATCAATCCATCCCAGCGTGCCACTCCATTGATAGACTTCTGTGCAAAAATTCCGGTTGCGATACCACCCCAGATGCCGCCGACACCATGACATCCAAATGCATCCAGCGCATCATCATAACCAAAGTGCTTCTTTACTACGGACATCATAAAGTAACAGAGCGGACTCACTACGATACCAATAATGATCGCGGACCACAGCGGCACAAAACCGGCACCCGGCGTAATGGCTACCAGACCAAGTACGGCACCTGTACAGGCACCGATCACGGTCGGTTTGCCATCACGGATCATATCGATCACCATCCATGAAAGCATTGCACAGGCTGCAGAGGTATTCGTCGTCATAAATGCGTGAACAGCCAGCCCATTTGCCCCCAAAGCACTTCCCGCATTGAAGCCGAACCAACCAAACCACAGGATAGAAGCTCCCAGCAAAACAAACGGGATATTGTGGGTACGGTATGCGGTCTTTTCATATCCGCGGCGCTTGCCGAGCATCAGCGAAAGCACCAGACCGCTGACACCGGAGCTGATATGTACTACATTTCCTCCGGCAAAATCCACAGAACCCAGCACTTCACCGAGAAGACCTCCTTTGCCCCATACCATATGAGCCATCGGGAAATATACAACCAGAAGCCACAGAGCAATAAAAGCAAATAACGCTTTAAATTTCATTCTTCCGGCAACAGATCCGGTGATCAGTGCCGGGGTAATAATAGCAAACATCATCTGAAATGCAGCAAACAATAATGCCGGTATGCCGTCCGCATAAGCTCCGGGCTCCCAGCCCACATTATTCATACAAAAGCTTTTCAGATTGCCGATCACACCGCCGCAGTTGCCGCTAAAGGAAAGAGAATATCCCACCAGCACCCACATCAGAGAAGCAAGTCCCATAATAAAAAACGACGAAATCATTGTATTTAAGACATTTTTCCGGCGAACAAGTCCTCCATAGAAAAATGCCAGTCCCGGCGTCATAAAAAATACAAACGCCGTTGCTATCATCATAAATCCAGTATCTCCAGAATTCAACATATCCGTACCACCTTTCTGTCCATCACCATTCTCCTGTTTCTATAGTTACGATAGGATTGCGCATTCCTGTCCGAGCTTCATGCCTTCCAAAATAATTCTTAACCGGATTATTTCTTTTTAAGAAAACAAAAAAGGCACTTCTATCTAAAAAATAGAAGCACCTTCGCTCTTTACGAAAACAATCATAGCACAACCAAAAATCATTTTCAATAACTTTTTTCAAAAAAACTTGATAAAAATTCGTACACCGTTTTAATTTCTTTCAAATGCAAACGCCGGACTTTATTATTCAAACTCCGCTATCCCTTTATTTTCACAGGTTTAGAATAATAGCTGAACAACCTCTTTTTGCCACGCTTCCTGTAGGTTCTGATCCGGATCCGGAATGTCTTGTTGCCCTTCTGATAACGAATCCGATAGATCCCATGAAGTTTTTTGATGGAATTGGTCTTTAGGACAATCTTTTTGTAGGCTCCCCCATTGGTTGCTGCGTATAACTGCACCCGGTCCGCATTATATCTTTTGACACGAAGCAGCAAATAAGGAATGCTGCCTGCTCTTTTTTTCTGCACCGAAATCACCGGTGTGATAAGCCGGGTAACTGTTATGGTCTGCGGTTTCGTAAACGCTCCATATACAATTCGGCTGCCATCCGTCCACCAGGCACGAAGCTTATAACGATACCGGACGCCGGCCTTTTGCTTATTGTATGTATAAGAAAGTGTCTGCCCGGAAAGAGTCTGTATCCGGCGGTATGTCTTATTTTTGCCGGATGACATATAAATTTCATAGCCTGTCGCTGACATATTATAGCTCCAGGAAAGTGTCACATGACGATTGTCTCCGGACCGCACCCGGAGCCCCGCAATAGACAGATCTGATCTTTCCGATGGCTCCGCTGACGCATCGGTATCCGGCATACTTGTGGAAAGCACAGAAGGAGCCGGACTTCCCTGCGGACTCACCGTTGGATTCAGACTGATCAGGGGATTCGCTGTTGGGGTTGCCGACGGGGTCACACCGGCTGG
>ERZ1026882.73-NODE-73-length-91703-cov-22.084334_pt1 | contig 91703 bp, 70 predicted proteins | sample MGYA00380171_ERZ1026882 | MGnify/ENA primary metagenome ERZ1026882 (study PRJEB33269, sample SAMEA4719807) | human gut metagenome | biome: human-associated habitat; feature: organic feature; material: feces | place: Cameroon | collected 2013-10 ...
TTATATATATAATATTCATAATCTATCATTAAAATATTATCAGCTTTCAACATCAATTTATAAAATGTTGCAATATCTTCATAATATCTTCCAATTGGAAATTCTATTTCATCAAATAATCTTTTTTTATACACTCTAAAACAAATCTGATTTCCAAATTCATTTTTATTATATAAATCTATATATTGATTTCGTGAACAAAGTTTCTTATTTTTGGTTCCCTGTGGCTTATATTTATCCTTCTCCTTTTCAAAACAATATTTAAAATCTAAAATATCCCAACTTAATTTTAAATATTCGTTCAAATCTTGAATAAAACTACTTTCAAACATATCATCTGAATCCAAAAATGCCACATACTCACCTTGAGATTTTCTCAAGCCTTCATTCCTTGCAGATGATAATCCTCCATTTTCTTTATGAATAACATTAACATTACTATACTTATTCATAAATTGATCACAAATCTCAGGACTGCCATCAGATGAGCCATCATCTACTACTATTAATTCAACCCACTCTTCCATCTGATTTATAACTGAACTTAAACATCGTTTTAAATACCTTTCGGTATTATATACCGGAATAATTATTGATAATTTTATCTTATTCATCCTTAGCCATCTCTCTGTTTTCTATTATAAAACCCATAGATATTATAAAGTATATTATATATGCACCCTCTGTTTTTAAAACCTCATCATATATAATTAACAGTAGTGCCATTATCGCCATTACTTTCGCATTATTGGAATATTCATTCTCACATTTTGTGTTAAAAAATACACTTATAAAAGTACATATATATGTAATTAATCCAATAATTCCCGTTTCAGCGAAAATATATGAAGATTGAAACCATGCATAATTAGTATAAGAAAAGAAGTCAACAAATGAATTTGCTTTCATTCCTATATTACAATTTCCTACTCCTATACCTATTAAACCATCTACTATATTATTATTAAAGCAAGTCTTAAAAACTCCCGTTATAGCTGTAAACCTGTTAAAATCACCTGCTCCTGAATAACCTGCACTAGATGTAACAGTTGCTATCATACCTTGCAAAGACAATGTACCCTTCATCCAAGGATAAACAAAATACAAAATTCTAATCATTATAAGCATAACTATAAAGCTTCCTGCAAGTGCCGCTACACCTATCATAATATTTTTTTTGGTAAATTTGATTTTCTTAAATTGTAATGCAAATAAAATTAAAACAATTAAGACAAATTCAACAAAAAACACCTTTAACTCTATAAGAACAGCATCCACGAAACAAGTTGCTACCGTCAGTAATGCCATACTTAACTTCAGCTTCTTATTCTTCCATTTATTATATACAATTAATATGACAGCAATTAACAGTACATTAACATACAAATTTCCGCCCCTTTTCACACCAAAGAAGCCATTTAAATAGTCTCCACGCATCCAGTAATCTTCTACTTTAACTGTAATAAACTGATAAATTATTAACGCTGTATTCATTAACTGATATATTATCAGCCCACTACATATTTTTTCATAATCATCTTTTCCAAGTATTACACTGCAAGACATAAGAAACATAGGAAATCTGAGTAATAATCTGATGTCCAAAACCCAATATGTCCAATTAAATCCCCATTCTTTTATATGTATAATTGTACTTAATGTTCCTATCGAAAAAAAGACTGCATAAAAAATCAAAAGCAATTTAAATTGTTCAATATTATCTTTTATATCTATGAACGCCAATGCAAAAAGTATAATATTTAATATATCTAATAAATATTTTATACCCGAAGGAACCCCTAAATCAATTAAAACTCCTTTAAATAAAACAAAAGCAATCATTGCATATATTAATAATATTCCAATTTTTTTTCTATTCATATTTTCCTCACGTTACATCCATAATATTAACCATTTTTATCTAACGAATGATAACAATCCATAATTAAATCAGCACTATGTTTCCAATTAAATTTGTCCACTCTGGCTTTAGATTTTCCCTTTAAATCTTCTATAAGCTTACTATTATTTAATAATTCATTTATCACCCTTGCTATATCTTCTTCTTCATATGGATTAAAATACAAACCTGCATCTCCTACAACCTCTGGTAAAGAGGATGTATTAGATACTCCAACAACATTTCCACAAGCCATAGCCTCTAACGGTGGTATTCCAAAGCCTTCAAATAACGATGGATAAAGAAAACATTTAGCATCATTATACAATCTAATTAAATCAGATTGTTCAACATAATCTGTAAAAATAACATCTCCATCATCATTTAAAACTTCTTTTAATATGTCATTATAAAGCCATGCCTTTTTACCTACAATAACTAACTTTTCTTCTATTTTATTGCACTTCTTCAGGATTTTATATGCTTTAATCAATCTTACAAGGTTTTTTCTTGGCTGTAAATTACCAACACTCAATATGTAATCACCAGTTATGTTGTATTTACTTCTTAATTCTTCAGATTTCAATTCCGATGCTGATAACTTTCTAAACTCGTCATTGACCGCATCATATGTTACAACTATTTTTTCTTTCTTTATATTATAACTAGCAGCAATATCATTTTTTGCATTTTCTGATACGGTAAATATATAATCTGATTTCCTTGCAGCATATGGTATTAATAATTTTTGAGTGATATATTCTTTTTTGGTAAATATATCCTTAAAATGTTCAAAACAAATATCGTGTATTGTACATACAACCGGACAAGGATTAAAAAAAGGAATAAAATATTGCGTATGCAAAACATCTATTTTATATTTTTTACACAACTTAGGTAATTCAAAAAAATTCCTTTTAAATGCATTTTTTTGTTCAAATTCAACAACTGTAAATTTTTCGAAAAATTCCTCAACAGGTGTTCCACTTTTTACAAATATATAAACTGTATCTTTGTCATCCACAGTCATATTTTTTAATATATTCGTATAATAGCTCTCATTACCACCTGAATGATCCCCTATCATATGTGCATCAATTGCTATTCTCACAACTTACTCTCCTAATTATTTTCACAAAATGTTTTCATATAGTCGTTTGTAATTTTATTCCAGCTATAGTTACTTTCTATTCTGTATTTAGCCCGATTACCCATTTCACATATCTGATTACAATTCATTTTTTCAGCATTTTCTATAAGTGCATCCAGACTATTTTCTTCCTTAGACCAATATAAGGCGCCATCTTCAGCAACTTCTCTATTAAACCCAACATCAAGCAATAAATTCAAGTCTGTTGAAGCCAACGCTTCCAATAAACTAGGATTTGTTCCTCCTACCTCATGGCCATGAAAATATCCATATGCAAGTTCTCTTATTTTTTTCAACAGTTCCTGATCATAAACTGTTCCGACAAATTTTATTCTCTTATCAGATTCAAAATTTGTTGATTCCTTAAGCTGTTCATAAAATTTATTATGTTCTATATTGGTAATTATTACAAAATCCTTTGCTGTATGCGATTTCATAAATTCTCTTATCATTGTTTCATAATTATTCTCTGGAACAAATCTTCCTACAACAAGATAATATTCTTTAGGCTTAACATCTTTCTCATTAAACCAATCTACAACTTTTTTATCATCATCCGTCAATGTTGACTTTCTAATATCAGCACCATATGCGATAAATGTTGTATTCGGACTATACTGTGCATATGTTTCTTTAATATATTTTTCAATATTTTTAGAATCACATATAAGCAAATCCGCCTGCTTAACCATCATCTTTTCTGATATTTTCCAATATTTTCTTACCGGTGCGCTCCATTTAGCTCGCATCCACTCATGTCCATCTGGATTAATATATAATCTGCCACCTAATTTATGAATTTTCTTTCTAAAATGTTTCGCAAATGGTCCAATTCGGCATGCTAATATATAGACAATAGGATTATCTATATTATGTTCTTTTATATACTTGCAACATTCAGACAATGCTTTTACATCGTAGTAAATAGCTTGTGCAGGGCCAATATTAGGCACTTTTATTTTAAAGCATCTTGCATTATTTTTTTCAAATTCTCCATATTCTTTATCCTTTATAGCAACATGATACTTTATCTCTTTATTTTCTTTATGATACTCTGTCAGTTTATCAACAAAAGTTTCATATCCACCATAATTACCTAAATTCTTTGCTCCTACTATAAACACATTTTGCATATGTGACCTCATTTCATTATCCTTCGAAAATTTATTCCACCCTAATCACTTCATCCCGACACATCGCCTCAAGATAGCTCTTAGCCTGCTGCACCTGGTCCTCGTATGGAACCATGACATACAGCTTCTGCTTTCCTGCAGAGAATGTTGTCGCAGATGCGCCTTCACCACTTACACTGTAGCTCTGGATGTCCCAGTCAATATTCTTGCTAATCTGTAGCTGTGCCAGTTCTGATATCTTGTCATATGGCATATTGGTAATCATATTGTCTGACACGGTATTAAGAATGGATGTGTAATTAGTAATCATGCTTGGTGAAGCCATTTTCTTAATAACAGCATTAATAACCATCATCTGGTTTCTTCCACGCTGTCTGTCTCCATCAGCATAAGCATGTCTTTCTCTCGAGAAAGTAAGTGCCTGCTGTGCATTAAAGTGATTAACACCTTTATGAACTGTTAAATTACCAGTCTGTGAAAGCGTAGCATCATAATCCAGTGTTATATCAACTCCGCCAAGTGCATCTATTACATTGAGAAAGCCTGTGAAATTAACCTTGAGATAATATTCAACATTGATTCCATATAACATTTCCAATGTCTCCCTTGAGCAATCCACGCCATATATTCCTGCATGTGTAAGCTTATCTCTCACACCGTTGGATATGCTTAACGGAACATAATAATCTCTTGGGGTATTAATCATAAGAATCTGATGTGTCTTGGTATTCATGAACAGCAGAATATTAACATCACTTCTGCTTGTCGTATTAGGTGGTCCGGAAGTATCTATTCCGCTTATATATATTCCTATTACATTGTCATTGCTCATGTAATCAGAATTACTGTCTTCTACCTGTGTAACATACTTCTGGCTGTATACACATCTGATTCTGCTTTCAAGATTCTCATAACCATCCATATCCTCAAAAACACCCAGATAACTCTCATTGATAATTATGGATTCAACTTTCTTATTCAAAAGTGCATCCACAGCATCCATAATAGAAGTGTAATCTTTATAAGAAAGTGCTACATCTTTATCGCTGATATCATCAAGCATTTTCTCAAGATTGTCTGAATCCAATATAGGAATCCTGCCACATGTATATCCATTTATTTCCTCAAGACTCTGTGCAGCGTCGTCTGCTAAAACATATACACCAACAATATCTGTCTGTGTTTTTTTACCAGTCATCTTTCCAAGATATCCCCTTGTATATCCAAGGTATACGCATCCAATAATCATGATTATAGAAAGTAATACAGATAATACTTTAGTTATTATGCCTGGTACTTTCCACCTCTGTGTTATTGCTGTGATAAGAGAACATCCTATCAGAATAATTCCTGCTGCTACCTTAATTGATGTTGGAATCAGTCCAATATAGTGTATAAATACTATCATCACTACAGACACAATAAACTGTACTGCTGACAATACAAGTCCTGATATCATCAATGCCTGATTATTTTTCTTCTTACGCTTTTTAGTTGTTTTATTACTCATTTTTCAAACCTTATTTGCCACCAACAGTAAATACTGTAAGTATCGTTTTAAATATTATTTTGAAATCTAAACCTATGCTCCAATTGTCTATATATTCAAGATCCATTTTAACAACATCTTCAAAATCCTGAACAGTATTCCTTCCATAAGCCTGCCACATACCTGTAAGTCCCGGCTTCATTGAAAGTCTTCTCTTGTGGTGTCCTTCATACTGCTTGAACTCATTAACCGTAGGCGGTCTTGTTCCTACAAGACTCATGTCACCCTTTAACACGTTAATGAACTGCGGTAATTCATCAATACTTGTTTTTCTTATAAATTTACCAACCTTGGTAATTCTTGGGTCATCAGTCATCTTAAACATAAGACCTGACATTTCATTCTGCTCCATCAAATCCTTAAGCCTGTCCTCAGCATCAACATACATTGACCTGAACTTATATATGTAGAAATATCTTCCGTTCTTTCCAACTCTCTTCTGTTTAAAAAACAGAGGCCCCTTTGATTCTATCTTAATCGCCGGTGCCACAAATATCATAGCAATAAACGTGATTATGATTCCGACCAGACCACCAAGAATATCAATGCACCTCTTAACGAACAGCTCCTTGTAATCGAATATTCTGTTAGCAAATGTAATGACAGGTATCTTCCCAAGATGCCCCAATGAAGTATCAAAATCTCTGAAGCTGTCAAGAACCTCTACCCTTAAATGGACTGTTATACCCATATCCTCAAGTTCCATAACCATAGGTCTTATCTGTTCTCGCAGCTTATAATCAAGATCAATAAATACCTCATCAACAACTTCATTCTTGATATATCTCATCATAGTATGTGTATTGGCTACAACATTGATTCCGTCAAATTCCTCGCCAACCATATTGTCATCAATAATAACTATGCCAGCAACTGTTCTTACCCAGTCTTCATCCTTATTAATAAGCTTAACATCATTCTGCGCCCTGTCCTTCATTGTCACAAGGATAACTCTTGACGCATGCATTTTGCTCTTATTACGGGCAACAAGATACCACTTTACTATGTAACGCGTGAGATACATAAGTATCCCGCCCAGAATAACGGTAAATATATATACACCTCTAGGTATCTCAGTTGTCTTTCTTATCAGTTCATATACAGCAACTGTTGCAGCAAATATCAGTGACTTCTGTAACACTGACTTAAGTTCCTCAAACTTCCCCCTGATAACAAAGTCAGAGCTTACATTAACAAACAATGCCGTAATGACAACCGCAAAAAGCACTGTCACAAAACTCATTCTAAGCATATCAAATGTATCATGCATGCCATACCGCCTATACACAGCAAGCCATAATACCCCAGATACATAATACGCCAGCAGCATGCATATTGAATCTGTAAAGAACAATATCATATTCTGGACGCTGTCTCTTGTCTTATTAGTATATTCAAACATAAAATTACCTATTGTATGCAGAACGCCTTTCTTCAATTTATTATTTTAATGATAACCTATTATAATACATTTTTCAACATTTAATGCTTATTTCCGAACATGTTGTCATTATCTGTCTATGCACCATATCAAAAATCCCAGAGTGTATATATTATATACACTCTGGGATTAAACTACTATACAATAATTTAGTTTTGCTTTGCCAGCTGTGCCTTCAGTCTTGCAATTTCAGCCTCAAGCGCATTGTTCTTATCTTCAAGTTCACTGTTCTTGTCCGCAAGTTCGCTGTTCTTGTCCGCAAGTTCACTATTCGCACTCTCCAGTTCGCCTTTCACCCCCTTTAATCTCTCAATTTCTCCGTTCATTCTGTCCACCATAAGCTCTGCCGTATTCTTATCCAATATCCTTAACGCCTCTGAAAACATATTGAGTACCTCCTTAGGTCTTTCTAAATACTCATTAATATCCTGACGCACAGACTCAAGTTCCGGAAACACTCCGACAAGCTCATCTATCTCCTCTGGTGTCTCCGCTACAAACAATGACAGATACTTCAGACGATTATATATCATATCCTCCGTCAGTTCCCCAGCCTTATATTGTGTCCTGTCACAGTCACACTCCTGCACTTCTATGCATCCTTCTTTAATCTCAGAATATCTGTATTTCTTAAATGTGTCAAGGCTTATCAGCACAAAATCCTGCAAAAGTTCTATCTTTATCCCTGTATTAAATCCGGTCTTTCCCACATGAAAATAAAGTCTGCCATCGCGTTCACTTATGAGATTAGCATTGCTCTTCTCAAATAGAATAATTGTGTGGACTTTCCTCATATTCTTGTAGGATACTTTCCCCATATTGCCAAGCGTTTCGGCGCTTCTTCCTGTTATCATCTTATATTGGCGAAGAACCAGATCTGCTGAATAGCACGAAATCCTCTCTGCTGGAAAATCATATGAAATCTTCTGAATTTCGATATTGGCAATACTTCCATCTGACATCCTCACCACCATATCCATGATAACAAGCACACCTAAGAATTGCGAATCCTCATTTGGAAACACTTCAAGTACTGTCACATTCTGCCCCATCAGGCAGCTTACCAGTTCCGACAGCCTGTCTCTATGCTCCGTCGCACTGAATATCTTCTTAAAAAATGGATCATAAAGCAACGGCAAAGACCTCTTTTTCTGCAGAAAGTCTGTAAATCTTTCGCCCCATTCTTTATTTTTTCTCACATACTCATAAAGACCTATGCTACTTAAATCCCCTTCAATCTCATCCATCGCTGAATTAAAATATACTTCATTCCCATTACGCTCCATTAACTTTAACTATCACCGGTGCCTTATCCTCCTCTGAAATTAATAAACATGCACATCTATAATTCAATACTAACACATTTATCATAAATGTAAATATACATGTCGTAATCGGTCATTTTTTCGTCGTAATCCGTCGGTTTTATGTCGTGAACGGTAAATATATCCTACATATCCCGTTTTTTTCTCACTGCCAATAATCCCACAACTCCTGCCACCAGCACCCCAACAGCAATAACAATCACATACCCCCTACTGCTCTTATCAACTTCACCATTGTTATCAGCCAGATTCTGAGCTGCATCTTCCGATGTCATCTCCTCATTTCCATAATCCCCGCTGTCAACGCCAATTCCATACACATCCGCGCGTCTGTCGCTTCCAAAAAGCAGATATTCTGCCCTCATTCCCATCGTATTAGCAAATGTTGCATCGACATAATACCATTTTCCTGACACATTTACTGCATTCCACGCATGCGCCATCCCATTGACTCTGCCTGCCATAATTCTGCACGGAATCCCCATCTTTTCCATCATTACCTGAAATGCAGATGCATATCCGGAGCATACTGTCCTGCCGCCCACAAGCGCGTCATATATGCTTCCAGCTTCATATGAAGTATCATAAGATACATTATCGCACAGATAATTATATACATAGCTTATCTTGTCCAATGTACTCTGCGCGTCGCATTTTCTCACAACTTCGTCAGCCACTGCATCTGCTTCCAGTGCCTGTTGTCTTGTCATCCCATAAAAATGTGTTTCATACGCACATCTTTTAACAGTAAGGATGTTGTACTCCACTCCCTGAAAAGTCGTCTTGTCATTGCTTACCTGCACATCATATATGAAGTCCTGGTATCTGTCTGAAATGCCGTGATTGCTCTTAATCTCTATCTTCCCCGACACATCTTCCCCAGGATATGTCACACTTATCCCAGTCTTATCATCCCAGCAGACATCATCAAGATAATCCTCTGCCATCTTCAGCGCAGCACTGCCACTCTCGCAATACGCATATCCCTCACTCTCACATTCAGTCTTAATATCCACATTTTCTGCAAAAGCTGTGGAACTTATCCACGCGCCAGCAAAGATTCCTAACAAAATCCCTTTTAAATAATTGCATTTTCTCATAATCGTATCTTCCTCATAAATAAAAATCCCAGATTGTATATATTATATACGCTCTGGGATTTTAATACTATAAAATTATCAAAAAACTGAGGTCCGCCTAAACGAACCTCAGTAAAAATGTTTTATTCAATTACAAGCATTTCCGAAGAATTATCTAGCCATTCTTCTCTTCTTTTCAAATACTACTACACCAGCTGCAGCTGCTACAGATGCCATAAGTAATATCATCATCAATGCCATATTGCTTGAATCCTTTGTAAGTGTTCCTTCATTACCTTCTCTTGAAAGAACTGGTGAAGCAAATGATAAGCTTGCGATTCTGTTGAACTCTTCCTCGCCTAATGCATTAATAAGAATCTGCTTTGACTCTGCTGTAAGCTGTGGAGCCTTATCAAGTGCGTCAGCACCAACACCTGCACCTAATGCTGCTCTTGTTTCAGCTGTGAGCATCATAAGTCCGTTCATGTTGATTGTTCCATCTGCATTTCTTGTTACAGGCTCTGCTGTATACTTGATTGCTGAAGCTGTATCAGCAAGTAATGTTGCAGTCTCTGTTAATGCTGTTGCTGTATCAACATTTACTGAATTAGTATTAACTGAAACAAAGCTGCTGTCTGTTAATGCTGTGCTTGCTTCATTAGCATCACCCGATGCTGCTTTCCAGTAGTAATCAGTTGCCTGATATAACTTAGCTGCATCCTGTGTTCCCTTAGCCTTAAAACTATCTGAGACACTCTGGTACTTATTTCTGTAAGAAAGAGCACCATATGCTGTGTAATCTGTATTCTTAGCATCGTTAGTATATAATGCTATATTGTAGTTGTTATTGTTGTAAGATGTTGAGCTTACTACTACATTATCAGGGCAAGAGTTACTATCAATACCCTTAGCCTTATTCTCAAATGCTACTGAATTAAGAAGTACATGTCCACCTGCAAGGCTTGAACCACCCATCTTGAATCCGTTTCCGTTTCCGGCATCTGTTCCATCCTCAAGATATCCATTAGCATAAGCTACACAATTCATGATTACAACTGAAGGAATATTTCCTGTTTCAACCTTAGCAAATAAATCCCATCCGTCATCTGCATTGTTATGTGCAATACATCCAACGAATACATTGCCCTTACCAATTGTTAACTTAGCTGCGAATCCATCTGCATCCTCATAACCTGCATCTGCATTGTTATGTGATGTACAATTCTTAATTGTGTTGTATGCTGGCCAGTCTGACTTAGCCTGAACATTTGAAAATCTACTAATCTGAATACCTGTGTTACCATTGTTGTATGTATTAACTGAATCTAATACATTGTAACTTCCTGCTACATGGATACCATCCTTACCATTAGCTGAATTTGTTACATCTATGTTCTGGATATACCAGTAGTTACCGCAAAGTGTTATACCTTCTCCTGTTGTACCCGCGAAGTCAAGAACTACTCTTGTTCCTGCCTGTTCTGGCATCATGTAGATTGGCTTCTCGCTTGTACCATCAATTCCAAATGGAATTAATAAGTTATTAGCTACCTTATAGTCACCTGCAAGAAGGAGAATCTTCTGTCCTGCCTTTGCATAAGCAACTGCATTGTAGATATCAATTGGGTTGCCCTTTGTTCCCTTGCCTGAGTTAATCTGTGCCTTTGATGAATAAGTCTCATTAGCCTTAGCTTCATCAACTGCTGCGGTTGCCTCAGCACTTACATAAATCAAATCACCTGTGAAGTATGCATATGTTACTGTCTTAGATACTTCTACCGGATCATATGATGTTGGAAGTTCGTAATCACCAAACTTGAAGTTCTCATCTGGAGTAAGTGTAACAACAAACTTGTTATCACCAACCTTAAGCTTTGTATCAAATGCGAATGCTTCTGATGCCTTAACATCACCTTCGCCAACAACTTCCTCGCCCTTTGTTACTACTACATGACCATCTACATTAGACATACCCTTAAGCTTGTAATTCTCTGAGCTTGATGTTGAAGCTGAAGACACGCTTAATACTACATCTTTGTACTCAACTGGTCTTTCTTCTGCTGGAGCATCATCTGCTGGATTAATAGTTGTAAGTGAAATATCAGTATATGTTACATCACAAGTTCTTGATGCAAACATACCAACATATACATTATCTGCATCAAGCTTACTAAGTGCTTCTGTATCATAATATTTCTTAGTTGTTGTATTTCCATTTGCATCTGTGTAACTTACAAAATAACCTGTGTTATTCTTCTGAATAGTAAGTTTAATAGTTGTAATTGGATTCTCAACTGTTGTACCTACAAATGTTGAATCTGTATTAGTATAATTACCAATAAGATTATATGTTCCTGCCTCGCTACCTAACTTAGATGTATCAAGAGTTGACATTGATGTCTTAAATTCATTAGTTACTGTATCAGTATCGTTATCTTTTAATTTATCAATATTGTCGTTTGTTACGCCAATCTTTTCCTGTGAGCCAATACCAAGCTTCATAGAAATCTTGTCTCCTGATGTCTTGCTCACTGAAGCCACACCTGTTTCTTCATCAACACTGCTGTAATACTCAACCTTTGTAGCTGAAGCCATGTATGAGTTATTCCAGAATACTGATGCATCTCCATTAGTTCCTACAGCATCTGCAGCCATAAGACCAAAACCTTCCTGACCATTAGTATATGTCCAAGAATTAACATTAGCTGTAGCTGTAAGTGTAAAGTTCTTATTTGCAGGTATTGTTGCATAATAGAAAGCAACACCATCTGTTGAAGCTGGTACTAACTTACCCTTGCTTCCAACTGACCATACATTAACAGAACCATCACCTGTATTAACGCTTCCTGAGTAACCATTATTTGATTTCTTCTTATCGTTAAGCTTATCTTCATTAATTGTTACACCCTGACCAAATGCAGAGAATTTCCATACAAACTGCTCATGATCTGCTACTGTAAATATTACATCATTAGATGTCTTTGACTGTCCATCTGATGTTCTTGTTGCTGTAACCTTAAAGATATAAGTTTCGCCTGCTGTAAGTGAAGGTGTCATAGCTGAAAGAGCTGTTGTTCCTTCTGTCAATACCGCAAAGCTTTCATCACCATTCTTCTTATATTCAACTTTATATGTATTAGCTTCTGGAACTGCATCCCAGTAAACTTCAACCTTACTGTCTGTAGCTGTTCTTGCATTAACAACAGGAGCCTTTATCGGAAGAACAAATCCCTTAACTGTTATTGGCTTTGACTCTTTCTTAGTTGTCTCTGTTGGTCTTGTTGCATATGCCTTAAATGAATAATCACCACTTGCCTTTGGTTCAAAAGTAACACTTGCTCCTGTAGAAGAGGCTACCTTTGTATCAACAACTTTACCCTCGGCATCAATCATATCCACTGATACTTCTGCTGCTCCTACTGGGCTGATTTCTTCATCGACTTTGATAGTAATCTTTCCATCTTTCTTATTCTCTTCTGTTGTTACATCTGATAAAACCGGAGCATCAACAATTGCCCAGTTATCAACGAATGGATTAAATGATCCAGTAAAGTTTGCTGCATCTACTGCAACCTTTCCATCTACCGTAAGCTTAATGTTTGTTATAGTAGCTGTCGCACCAACAAGTGCAATCGCTGGAATAGCTGCTCCGCCTTCCTTTAACGCATCTGCTGTTGCTGTTACAGACTCCTGCATTACAACATCATCATTTTTATTTTTTACTGAATATGTATATACACTGCCTGTTCTTGTGATTGTAACCTTATACTCTGTATCAAGTTTAGCATCCACTCCGCCATCTCTGTCGAATTCGCCATCTTTCTTGATTCCAATATAAGCTGAATATGCTTTTCCATCTGTGCCAAGTTCAGCTGAAATAATATCCTTAGTTCCCTGCTTTGTATCTGCAAATGCGCCTAAGTATACGCCCTGCTGCTTTGATGTAGATGTTCCTCTTTCAGCACCTGTAACCTTAATAGTCGCTGAAAATGTGAAGTCCTTTGTAGTAGCCGGAGCTGCTATTAAACTTCCATACTTAATGCCTGTCTTTTCAATCTTAGAACTCTTTCCGCTCGTCTGACCTGCTTTTATAGTTCCATTTTCTCTTACTATTGTAAGACTTACTGTCTTAGAATTATCTGCATCATTAGTATTAATAACTGTCATTCCAGGTATTGCCTGTGATGTATCCTTTTCAGCATATGGCATTACGCTTGCCATCTTCTCGCTGTCTGAAGCTTTCTTTTCATCTCCTCTTACAGCAGTTGCTGATACATAATACTTATATCCTTCTTTAAGACCATCAATTGTTGTTGTTGCCTTACCGTCTTTAGCTTCGGCCTCTACAGTCTTTACAAGTTTCTTGTCTGCATCATATACAGAAATTTCGTACTTTTCTGCCTCTGCACTACCAGATGCCTCAACATTAATCTTAGTACCATCTGTTGAAACTCTTGTAGCTTTAACTGATGGTTCTGCTAATGGAACTGTAACAGTCACCTCTGCTGATGCACCTGTTTCTTCAACATCTGTTCCAAGAGCACCCTTTACTGTAAATGTATACTTGCCTGACTTATCAGGAGTATATGAATATGTCTTCTCTGTACACTTTACAGAATCAACTTTCTTATCACCAACAAATATCTGGTAAACAGAATCTCCTGTTCCCTCTACTGCTGCATCCCATGATAAGTCTATCTTTCCTGTTTCTGTATTGTAGTTAGCCTTTAATGAATCAGGCCTAACTGTTGGTTTAGCGCCTGTAACAGGACCTGCTGTCTCAAGTTCGACCTTGACATAATATATATCAATGGTATTGCTTCCATAAATAGCATATGTGCCAGCTTCCATTTTGCTTGAAACAGTCTTACTAAAAGCTGTTCCATCGGCATTAACATCTGAGCTGCCACCTTTTGTCATGTCCTTTCCTTTTGTTACCTCATTTTCATTATTCTCTCCTAAGACTTTCTTAATAACTACATTTCTTTTTTCTCCAGTTTTTCCTCCACTAGTTCCTGCTATTACAGATATCGTTGCTGTATTTCCCTCAGGTACTGTGTATCTTATTGCATTTGAAGCATTCACCTGCAAGCAAACAGAATCTATTTCCCCATTTGAATCTTTTTTTCCTTTAAAAATTGTAGTAGATCCTTCTTTTATATCTTTCGCAGAGTTCTTATGTATGACTCCTTTATCTATAACAAATCCATTTTTGCAATCATAATCTCCGCCAAAAGAATCCCCAAAAGTATTTTTATCTTTTTTATCTTTTACAGTTGTTGCCATAGCAACGCCACTTAATTCGACGGTATTATCCGCCTTAGCCGTAGTAGCAAACACGCCACCTAACAGCCATGTTGGGACTAATGTCAGTGCCATGAGAATTGTCATGAACGCCGCCACAATCCGTTTTCTGTTCTTTTTCATAAATTGCCTCCTTGTTCCTAAAAAACATCGTAATTCATACGATATCTCATTGTTGCACGGGAAATTCCCTAATTTCCCGAAATCTTTCATAAGATTATCACAAACAGTTCACCCAGTCAATTCATGTCATTGTTAACTATGTCGCCTTTCGCTTCGGTATTCAGCGTATATTTTGTGCACTTTTCACAATACCAACATTGTTATCTTTCTAAAAGCAATAAAACTCTTTTTTGCCGCTTGTACGCAAACCTCGCAACCATCGCATTTACTGGCTTCCGACATTTTTCTCATATATTAGACGCATTGTAATTTTTCACAAATTTTAGGATTTTTTTATATTTTTTCTATAAGTCAAAAAAGTAACAATATCAGTGTTTATTTCTGGCATTATTACTTCTCTGGCTTAATTTTTATTTTGTTGTTTGACAGAATTGCATATCATTCATTATTCATCAGGACATTTATATCCTGCATTTATCATATTAGCTCTTAATTTATCTCTGGCTATTCCAAGTTTTTTTGCACCAACTTCCAGACTTATACTGCTATCTTCAACTAAGGAATAAATCATCTGATTTTAAAAATGACAACACCAGTATATATCGCCAGCATTGTCATTTTTCTCTTTATATTTTCAGTTTAATCAGCATTGCTCTGTGCAGCCAGCAGCTTTTCGTACTTTTCTTTCCAGTTTTCAGACTCTTCTTTTAATCTATCATTATCTTGCATAAGTTTCTCGTTATTCACTGCCAGCTTACTATTTTCCTTCTTCAGCCTTTTCATTTCATCATGCTGGTACTTTTCCTCTATCTCTGCTCTCTTGCGTGCCTCACACTGCTGTCGGATTGTATTATCCGCATTTAATGCATACATTGTTTCTACTGCTTCTTCCATATACTCATTATTTTCCACAGCCATACGCATCTCCTCCCAGGTCTTTGCTTTGAAGATTCTTGCCCATGTGTCTATTCCATATGCTCTATCTTCTTCGCTTGCCTTATCTATCTGCGTTAAGTCTAGCACACCTATGCCCAGTTTGTCACTATACAGCTTGTGGGTTTTCTCATTCATCATGTAGTATTTTCCATAGAACTGCTGGTCGTCCTTAAATAATGTGTAATCCAGTATTCCTATATTGATAACTGGTTTTATACCCTTATATGGCTCGCCTTTATTAAGCTGGCTGAAATCACCACACAGATAGCATAACGACCTTTCTTCCCAATCATCCATGTTATCCACTTGCAATACTTTTATTAAGCTATTATAGATATAATCTCATTATATTAAAAAACTGTACAAGAATCCTTTCATTCTTGTACAGCCATAAATAGATGCCGGCAACGGGAATCGAACCCGTATGGGAGTATAAGTCCCGCAGGATTTTAAGTCCTGTGCGTCTGCCAGTTCCGCCACACCGGCGTAAAGTGCCTGCATAGCAGGCGTATTATTAATACATATGATTTCCTCTGGCGCAGCCTAAGTGTCTCAAATGCAATAACAGATATGTAATACATCATGACTCTTTACTACCTGCAGATTCAACATATGCAGTGAATGAAGTTTAGCACATTGTTATCTTTATAGCAAGCATATTTTATCAGTTTCACTGATTTGTCACATAATTTTCATAAACAGCCTGCTCTAACTGTGCATAAGTACCATAAAAAGCGGTACTTTTGTCGCATTTGTCAAGAAGAACTGATGCCAGTATATCTGAATATCTGTCTGCAAGCTCTCCCAGCATATGACCTTCTTCATCAAAGAAATCATCATCTGTTCTTGGAAGTGCATCCATTGTAAGAAGATTAAAATCATAATATTCTATACCATATTTTTCACAAAGCCGCGTAAAATACTCACCTGCCTTCTCCGAATAACCATTAACTACCGTTGAAGGTGTGATTGGTGATGTAACACATACAAGTTCAATATTATTCTTCTTACAATATTGGGCAGTCTTTTCAAATGACTCCAGAACCTTTTCACTGATTCCATTCTCATCCCATGCTACAATATCTGATGGTACGAGACTTTCCAGCTTCATATCTCTATAGAAAAATCCTTTAGCAGCATAAGGACCTCCGGCATCATGTATCTCAACCGCATCCATGCTGTAATTGCGATACGCCGTGCTGCTCTTAACCTTAAGATTATTCATAATAGCTGACGGTGATGTCTCATAAGCCCATCTCTTTGAATATACAGTACGAAAATCCTTTGTAAGCAGATTATCAGCTATATACTTAAGCTTTACATTACTGAAAGGAAGCCATGTATATATGAAACAGTCCTCAAACTCCCTCTCTGCATAATTGCACCAGTACTGATAATCAAGGTCATATATAACTCTTTTTACATTATTATTACGGTCACTCTCCATTAAAAGATAATATGAGTCCGTTACAGTCTCTCCCGGTATAGCAAGATTAAACGCATTGTCAGACACTCCGGCTTCGTCTAGCTTTACTGGATTTATAGCAGATCTTGCATGTGAAGCTCCGATTATTATATTGTCATATCCATCATCACTACCAGCATTATTAGTCTCGTGAATTATATACCTTATATACCCGGATGGAACAAGTGCATAATCCATTATAAGAATCATGCCGGCAATCACTGCCATAAAAAGCACTGTTCTTAAATATTTCAAGACTTTTTCCTCTCTATTTCATCAATCTTAGCCTTATAACTATCATAAAAATATTCTTCATTACCATTTGCAAGGACCTCTGACATAATCCCAGAAAATCTTTCTGCTGCCTCTCCATACATATGTCCTTCCCAATCACAGAAATCATTATCCGTAATATCAAATACATCATTTTTTAATAATGTGAAATCAATATATCTTACATTATTATTGCTGCAAATGTCTTTAAAAAATGTATTGGCATCTCTCGAAGGTCCTTTTACAACAGCTGTTGGTGTTATTGGCTCTGTAATACACACCATTTCTATATGATTATCCTTGCAATAATCTACCATCTTTTGAAAATACTTTATAACTTTTCTGCTTATATCATCTTCTGACCACTCCTGAACCCAGAAATCACATTTGTTATCATTATTATTCTCCCGGTAAAAAAAGCCTCTGCCCATATATGGTCCATTAGCATCACACACCTTAACCGCACTGATATCGTGATTCCTGTATTCCTTTGTCAGCTTTGTTTTAATGTTGTATTTAACTTCACTAAAATCTGAAGTATATGCCAGTTTCTTAAAATATACAGTTCTAAAATCTTTATCTATTAATTCATCTCTGATATATTCTAACTTTACTTTAGACATTGGAAGCTGGACATATTCAAACAAATCCCCGAATTCTGAGTCTCTTGCTTCATCATTAGTCCAATACTGGTAATCCATCTCCAGCACAACTTTCTTCACAGCATTGTTTCTGCATGCCTCTTTTAAAAGGTAATAAGAATTAACAACTGATTCTCCCGGAATGCACAGACTAAGAGGATTCTTTGCATATCCGGACTTAATCATATGCTGAGGATTAATGGAAGACCTTCCATGTGACGCTCCTAGTATAATGCAGTCATATCCCTCCTCTGTACCGGGATTTCCTGCTGCATGAATTATATATCTTATATATCCGGATGGCATCATTGCAAAATCTATGCATTTTACCAGTCCGGTTATAACAGCAATAAATACTGCTGCCCTTATATACTTCAACACCTTAGTTTTCATTACCCCTCACCTTAATTGCTTCTATACACTCATCATAGCCGCTATAGAAATATTCTGAATTATCTTCCTTCATAAGTATCTCTGTAAGTATCTCTGAAAACTGCTCTGCAAGTTCACCATTCATGTGTCCTTCCCAGTCTGAAAAATCATCATCGCTTACATCAAGCACCTCATTCTTAATAAGATTTCCATCAATATATTTCACATTGTTCTCATCACATATCTGTCTGAAATATGTATTAGCCTCATTTGCAGCACCCGAAACAACCGACGATGGTGGAATTGGTGTGGTAACACATATAAGCTCAATTCCATTATCCTTACAATACTTAACTATCTTCTGAAAATATTTCTGCACCTTAGGATTAAGATCATCATATGTCCATGGTGATGGATTAATCTTTCCCTTCTTATCAATTACCTTGGTACGGTAGAAAAATCCCAGTCCCTGATATGGTCCTTCTGTATCAATTCCGGCAACTCCCTCAATCTGGAAATTCTTATATCCATCAGTCTCCTTTATAGCCATATATTTCTTAGCAGTTTTCCAATTCTTTGCAAATGCGTATCGCCTGAAATATATTGTCCTGAAATCCTTATCCATCAGCTGACTTGCAATATACTCCATCTTAAGAGTTGTAAACGGAAGCTGCCCATATACAAGAAGATCCCCAAAATCCGAATCGCGTTTCAGATTCTTATTCCAGTACTGATAATCAAGTTCAAGAATTATTTTCTTTATATCATTGTTATTGCACGCTTCCCTGATCATATAATAATTATCAATCACCGTGGCACCCTGAATACACATATTAACCGGATTAACTGCATATCCCATTTCCAGAAAATAATGCGGGTCAATTGAAGCCCTTCCATGTGAAGCACCCACTACGATACAATCATAATCAGAGCCTTCATCCGGATTATCAACCGTATGGATTATATATCTTGCATACCCCGGCTGAACCATTACATAATTAACCGCTTCAACAAGTATGGTTATAACCGCAAAGAATACTATCACCCTCACATATTTTAATATCTCTTTAAATGCTTTATTCTTCATGGTATCCTGCACCTCTGATTAGAACTGGGCGTACATAAATCCACCCGATGTATTAGAAATATAGCCAAGCATTGCAACCGACATAACAAGAGCTATGTATACAGCCCATCTGATAATCAGAGGCTTTCTGTCAAGAGCTTCCCTGATTACAATGCCTTTCTCTTTAAGTATGCTTACAATAAGCCATACAAAGCAGCCCACAAGCAATATTATTAAATCCAGCTGGCTTCCAGACATTTTTATAACAGCATCCATGCTGAATGATGCATGTTTAAATGTATTTCCCATAAGTCTGAATGCATCTGTAAGAGTAGCTGCGTTATCAAAATACCAGCTTATATTAACAAGTATAAATGTTCTTATTATCTGCCATCCTCTGTACCAGCGTGCATTTTTATTAATATGAGTTATTTTAAACATTTTTTCATAAACAGGTGCCATAATGCTGCTAAAGCTCATGATTATACCATTGTACATACCATATACGATATACTTCCATGCTGCTCCATGCCATACACCTACTATAAAGAATATGAGTAAATCTGCCAGACATATAGGTAATGCCTTTGCCATGTATTTACCAAATCTTGTTTTGCTGTGTTTCTTGAAAAACTTACCCAGCTTATTCATAGCTTTACTTAAGCTAAATGGATAGAACACATAATCCTTCATCCATGTACCAAGTGTTATGTGCCATCTGCGCCAGAATTCTCCAATAGAATGAGAGAAGAATGGCTGCCTGAAATTATCATCCAGATGAATTCCAAACATCTCGGAAGCACCCATAACCATATCAATTCCACCGGCAAAATCTCCATATAGCTGTGCACAATAAGCAAGAACACCTATTACTACATATATTCCATGATACTGGCCCGGATTATTAAATACCAGATCAGACACGACTCCTGCACGGTCAGCTATAATGAACTTCTTAAAAAGGCCCCATGCCATACGCTGCAATCCATGCTGTATAACAACTAAATCATACTTATGCTCTGCCAAAAACTGCGGTGCAAGCCTGTCGTATCTTCCGATAGGTCCCTGTGTTATCTGTGGAAAATATGAAACAAACAACGCATATTTAAAAATGTTATTACATGCCTTTACTTTACCTCTGTATACATCAATAACATATGATATCGACTGGAATGAATAGAAAGATATTCCAAGTGGAAGAAGCAGTGTAAATGTTGATATCCTGCCATTACCACCAAAAGCCTTAATTATGCCGTTAACATTCTCAATCGCAAAATTATGGTACTTAACAACTGCAAGCACACCAAATACCAGAAGAAGAGCAAGTACTACAACTCTTTTCTTATATGTCTTTGCCTTTTCTTTTAAAGCCTTTTTATCTTCTCTTGCCAGTCCTTCTGCTTTAAGGCTCTTGGCAAGATTATCCTCTGTTCTCTCTAAAAGGATTCCTGATGTAAAAGTAACGATTGTTGTAAGTAATATGAATACAACAGTCTTATATCCCGAACATAAATAGTAGGCATAGCTTAATATCAAAAGCCATGCCCACTGTGCCTTCTTAGGTATAAGATAATATACAATTACTCCCACTAATAAAAATACCAGAAATCCGGTAGAAACTAGTGACATATTGTTTTACCCCGCTTTCTGGATTAATCCTGCAGACGCTGAATCATCTCCCACATAGCCTCTGCTGAATTAAAGTTCTCAGGTACTATATCAACTGGTGTAATATCAATGTCAAATGCATCGTTTAACTCACCAACAAGTGATACAATATCAAATGAACTGAATATTCCATCATCAATAAGAGTATCACATACTTCATAATCCACATCGCTGTTAATTTCATTCAAAATGTCTAATAACTGATCCATAGTAAACCTCGCAAAAAAATTATTAATCACACATCTGTGAACAGAAAACATTCTATCTTCTCATTCACATATAGTCAATCATATTTTGTTACAAAATTGTAAAATTATTGTGTACTAATGCTGTTTATTAAAAAAGTATCCACTGGATTTCTAACAATCCTGTAGCCAGTCTTCTTTGAATACATCACAATTGCCGGCATTCGGCGGCTCAGGAACAGATATATTCCCTCTGTAACCGAATAAGCTCCAATATTATAAAATGCTATCATATCGCCAATCTTAGCATCTTTTAATTCAAGATTCTTAACAATTACATCTCCTACTGTACATAATGAACCACATATGTTATATGGCTGCACTCCCTGTGAGTACACTTCCACCTCATGATCTGCGCCATCAGCAAACCCTTCTGTGTACTCCATTGGAATGAATTCACATCTTGGTTTCTTCATAGCCATAGCCTGTCCATAATAATTAATATGATTAATTCCACTGTCAATAATTGCATATCTTGTTGTATCATTCATCTTCATATCAGCAATTCTGCTTATAAGTATTCCACAGGTAGCTGCAATATATCGTCCCATCTCAAGCATAACATTGAATTTTTCGGACATTTCTTTAATCATCGCAGCAAACTCTTTAAGCTCGTCAAAATCAGTATTCATGGCATCACATTTGTCTGTAACAAAGTAATCAACTGACAGACCCGGACCATATTCAATCTCGTTAAGCTTAACACCATGTTCTGTCTCACATGTATGTGCTATTGCCTGTAACCATACTACCTCTGCTTCTATCTGGCTTAATTTTTTCTTCTGGGTTCCCGAATAGCACTGGATTCCCTCTATGATAATTCCCTTAAGTTCATCCTTTCTGTCAGCAATCTCATATACCTGACGCTCATTAATACCGAACTGGTTGCCGCTGGTAACTCTTATAAGAACCTTAACCTTAATGCCACACTCAACTGCACACGAATTGATAAGTTCAAGCTGGTTAAGAGATTCCACTGTGTAGATTCCAACAGCACCTGTCTTCATCGTGTAGAGGATATCTTTCTTTTCCTTATTAACACCCGAAAGTACAATCTTCTCTCTGTTTATGCCCTCTTTTTCGCATATCGCAAATTCACCCGGAGAACATACCTCGAATTTATCAAGCTTCTTGTCAAGCACGCTGATAAGAAACGGATTAGCCTTCATTGCATAACACACTGTAACACCACATCCCAGAATCTGCTGCATGGCATCAATCCTTTCGCATAGCTCATCTGTGTCAAATATATACGATGGTGTTCCACATTTTATGGCAATCTCTTTTAATTCATTAACTCCTACCATCCTATGCCTCCTGTTCTTTATATATCTTCATAAGTTCTTTTCTGTCAATCTTACCATTCTTAGTAAGCGGCATCGAATCAATTTTAATAAGCACATTTGGAATCATCCACTGTGGCACTTTATCTTTAAGAGCATGTGTTACGCCCTTTCTGTCAAGCTCACTTGCTCCTTCTACCTCAAAGAATCCGAGTATCTTATTCTCATCCGTATCAAATATACAGCAGCTTCTTAGAAGTCCCTCTATAGCATTCATGTATGTCTCAATTTCGCCCAGCTCGATTCTGTGTCCCATATGCTTAATCTGGAAGTCCTTTCTTGATGAGAAGAAAAGTTCACCATCTTCACTGTAGTAACCAAGATCACCTGTGCGGTATATAGTTTCCAGATATCTGTCATTAAGAGGATTCTGTACAAATGCTGCTGCTGTCTTTTCAGGATTATGCAGATACCCCATGGTTACAGCTGTTCCGGATACACATATTTCCCCTAACTCGCCTGGTCTTCCTGCATCAACAAGCTTATCCTCATCATCTAACAGGAATACTCTTTCGTTGGCAAATGGCTTTCCCATCGGAAGCTTCTCGTCAAGACCAAACTCTCTGTCAATAACATAATATGTACAATTACATGTTATCTCTGTTGGTCCGTAAAGATTAACAAACATTGCATCCGGATACTGCACTCTCCATGCATTAAGATGCTTTATAGGCATAACCTCTCCACTGAACATAATCTTATTAAGTGAAGATGGTCTTTTATACTCGAATCCATTAAGAGTTGTTACTATACATAGTGCTGATACAGCCCATATAACAGTTGTAACCTTTCTGTCATCAAGGAAATCAAGCAGCTTGGTTGGGAACGAAAAGCACATCTTAGGAATAAGCTGTAAAGTTGCTCCTGTCTTTAAACTTGAATATATATCCTTAACTGATACATCAAAGTCAAAAGGTGCCTGATTACCGATAACATCCTCATTAGTAATTCCAAATGTTTCTGTAAAACAGTCAATAAAATCTATTGTTGAACGATGGTTGACAATAACTCCCTTAGGAACGCCTGTCGAACCTGATGTAAATATTGAATATAGAGGATCTGTATCAAGTGCCTGTTCTCTTATCTTTGCCAGTCTTTCCTGAGCCTCTGAATCCAACACCTGTCCGTCATACTCTTCGAGTAATTCATCAAGATTAATAATCTCACCCTGAAATCCGAGCTTTTCTGCTTTCTTGGCTGACTTATTATCTACAACCAGAATATCTGCCTGAATCGTATCTAATATAAGATTAATTCTTTCAGCCGGATGAGTTGTATCAAGCATACAATAATATCCGCCTGCATACACAATTCCCATAAATAAAGATAATGTATTACATGTCTTATCCATATACACAGGAACTCCCTGTGTCGGCTTAATCTTAAGCGAAAGGCAGCTTCCTATGAACTTTGCCTGATTCATAAGCTGTGTGTATGTAAGTTCATTATTCATATCCGCACACGCTGTCTTTTCCCCATACATTCTCTGTGAATTTTCAAGAAACTCTAATACATTCTTTTCCATTACCTTCTCCTTTTACTTCTCACTCTTATCTTTTCTGAATACAAGAAGCTTGCTTATAACATAATTAAGAACAATTACTACAACTTGTGCAATAAACTTTATTAACATACTGTTGAAATGCAGCATTGTAATGAACACAAGAAGAATTATCTCCTCAATTACAAGAGTTAATACTCTTCCACCTGCAAATGAAACTAACTGTTTCATAAATTCCTCCACAGTCTTAGTTGGTGCTGCAAACACCCATATCCTGTTAGTAAAGAATGCAAAAAGTACTGCAAGCACCCATGATATAACATTTGCAATAAGCTCATTAATTCCAAGTGTAACATTAAAGAACGCATATGAGCCTATACTCACCACTGTTGTAAGTACTCCAAAGAAAAGATACAGAAGTACTTCCTTATACTTCTTATACAATGGTTCAAACACCCTCAGACCCGGCAGATGCATAATCTTATCAAATATATCCGGCTTAGTTTCCTGCATATTATTATCTGTATTGTTACTCATAATTACCTCACTGTTTTTATTAATATAATGCCACACTATTTTATACTTTTATCAATAACAAATCAAGAAAAAAGACGCCGTATAAAAACGGCGTCCTGAAAATGCATTTTTATTTTGATTCGTTGATAACGATATCATCTGTCTCAACTTCCTTGTTTCTGTTTTCATCAATTCCAAGCTTGTTATTAAGCTTTTTCTTTGCCTTTCTTAAATAAATACCAAGAAATGCACCAACAGCAATTATCACTCCGGCAATAGCCTGAATGGCATAAGTCATAACAGATGGGTCAATGTAACCTGCTACATTTAAATTTAATAATGTCAACATACTTTTTATCTCCTTTTTAATTAAGTTCTTTTTTTAATGCTTCAAGCATCTTGTTGTTATCTGCATCATTTCTGATTGCAATTCTTATATACTGTTTTCCATCATGTACTTTGGATGTTAAATCCTTTATAAGCAGATAATGATTCTTAAACAGTTTTATCATAAGTTCTTTTGCTGTCATTCCATTAGTTATCTCAATCATAAAATAATTAGCCTGAGATGGGATGACCCTTATACCAGATATCTGCTCCAGTTCATTATAGAACCTTTTTCTCTCGACGCGGAATTTGTCCATTGCAGCTGCATAATCTTTCTTATACTTTTCTGCAATCTGAAGATAATACTCACCAAATGAATTAATATTCCATATTGCAACATCTTTTTTCATTGCTGCAATCGCTTCTGTATCTGAGGAAACAAGGACTCCAAGCCTCAGCCCTGGCACACCGTATGATTTAGATATACTTTTCATAACATATAATCTGCTATATGTTTCAATAAGTTTCTGTTCTATAAGAGAATTATCCGGTTCATCTGAGAAATCAGCAAACGACTCATCAACCACCAGCTTGATTCCCTGACTGTCTGTCCATTTTATTAACCTTATAAGCTCTTCCTTTTTCAGATAATTACCAGTCGGATTATCAGGATTAATAATAATTATATTATCTACTTTGTTGCATGTATAGAACTCTATCAGTTCTTCAACTGAATATGTATAATTATCATTTGCCGGTGTAAATACCACTTCGTCTTCAACAGCATATCTGTTAGGATATTCTTCAAATGTAGGTCTGATAACGCCTGTCTTTCCAGAAAAGCTCTCCATAAGAGACTTGATAAGTTCTGCTGCTCCATTTCCAACTATTATGTTGTCTTTATGAACACCAAAATTCTTAGCTGCAAGTAAAGAATTAACTCCCATACCTGAAGGATATTCTGTCAGAAGTGTATCAAAGCTTGCACGCAGCTCATCCTTAAGCTTTTTAGGCGGATAATAAGGATTAACAAGATAACAGAAATCCAACAATCCCGGATATCTCCAGAATCCTCCATATCTTTTATGCATAAGATTAATTCTCGTCTCATCATCCGGAGCAAAAAGTGTTGTTGCTATATCAAGGTCCTGTTCATCATCTATTTCATACCATTTCTGACCTGATAATCTCATACCCTTAATTCCAGGTGTATCCAGCATCGTTATAACTCTAAGAACCTGTTCATAATATTCATTTTCTCCCAATGCACTACAATATGCCTCAAGGAAAGGAACATATATATCCTGTGAAAAATGTTTGCTGAATTTGTAGATATTTACAGTTTTATAGTATTCCTCTTTTTCCTTAAAATCAAAGCTTTTTCCTGGAACAAATGCAACAATATTATCATATTCGTCAAGCTTTACACATGTACCATCCATCCAGCTCTCATATTTATCTACCATGGCAAGTGTATCTCTCGGATCTTTTACAAGTTCATCAATTGCAGAATCCTCAATAATTACATCTGATTCAAAAAGCAGAGTATCTTCTTCCATAAGATAATTCTTTGCCAGTGCAAGTGAATAAATATTGTTTGTCTTATCATATACCGCATTGTCAACATATGAAATTGGTGTCTTAATTCCTAATGTCGCTATATAATCAATCAGTTTCTGTCCTTCATACCCCACAACAATCACTATTCTTGAGAGATGTTGTTTCTCAAGCTGATGCAAAAGCCTGTCTATAAGCGATACTCCATTAACCTTTACCATACATTTGGTATTATTCTGGGTAAGTTCTTTTAAACGCTTTCCCATTCCTGCTGCCAAAATAATTGCCTGCATAATCCCCTCCTATAATCTGACGCTACTCTTGTTCCTTATGTCTTTTAATTGCTTTTTGAATTTCCTGAATAATATATTTAGCTCCAACCGATGCACTACTGCCAAGATTATACACATATTCTTTAACGAATCGGTCTATGCTGTCCTTATATGTATCAGAAGCTGCCAGCATCTTTGCTGCTGTATCAGCTATCTTATCAATTTCATCAAGCTTAAGTACTCGCCCGATTTCATATCTCATCCATATATTAAGTGGCTCAATTCCAATCTTTTTGTATTCAGGATTCATTATCTTCATTGGTGTATCAATGAAAAGAACCGGTTTACATGTAGTATAAGCATATTCATATGCTATACCTGACCAGTCTGTAATCATAAGATCTGCCTCAAAAACAGTACTGTTTGATGAGAAATCAGTCTGAATCTCTATATCTGTATCATCCTTATATCTTTCTTTAAGTCCTTCCATCTTCTCAGGCATATGTCTTACATGCTGTGGGTGTGGTCGAACTGTAATCTTATAACCATGTCCCTTAAGATTATCAAGTATGTCCTCAAGACAGCTGTCTACAATATTATCTTTCTGCCAAGATGGAGCAATAAGTATTGACTTAATATCATTTTCCTTCTTTGGCATCTTTGCATAATCCTCACGCATCTCATCAAGCAATGAATATCCCCACTCAACAAGCTCCTTCTTAGGAAGATTATACACTTCTTCAGTTTTTTCTATTTCTTCTTTCTGAATCTTTCCTGTACATAATACAGAATCATAATGATCCATTGAACCCGTTCGCATTGTCATATTAAGGCTGTCCATGCCATGAGGAACATAAACATAATTAATATCTTTTCTGATATAACTTCTCTTAATGTGATAATTCTCGATATCAGGCATAGTCATAACAACAACGTCTGCATCCATCTTCATCATAAGTGTTATAAGTTTCTTTTCCCCTATATAATAAGGTTTAATCTTACTTTCTTTTTCTGCAATTCTGAATATCTGGTCATCAGGATCACTTGTTACATAATGAATTGTAATATTCGTATTGTTAAGTATGTATTCAATTATCCCTTTAAAATACTTATAGAAACCTGAGCCCTCTGAATAGAATACAAGATGTTTATTAACAACAGAAAAAAACTTTTTATAATCAGCTTTTTCTCTCTTAATATCTTCTTTGTTTCTTTTACCCTTTTTCGTACCAAGAGCTTCAATCTCTGCAAGTTCTTTCTTAGTTTCCTCAAGAGCCTCATAATCAACATAATTCTTAGGATTAATAGCCCAGTTAAGAAGATATAACTGAAGAATTGCAAATATGTTGCTGGCAGTCCAGTAAAGAGCTACTCCTGCATATACAAAGCATCCTAAATATAATGACAGACCTACTGAAAATATCATCATACCATACTTATTAAGCTTACTCTGTTCTGCCTGTAATACATTACTTGCATTCTGTGCAACACATAAAAGCCATGCTGATACACCTGCTATAATTGGTGTTATTATTGATAATCCCCACTGTTTTGTGGTAATCCATGTAAGGTCATAACCACAGAACTTCATGTTCGCAACACCTTCATTAATTCCATCCTTGATAACTGCAACAACTCCAAGCAGAAGTATTATCTGTATAATAAGAGGTATAAGTGATGCCAGTGGATTATATTTTTCTTTTTTATAAAGCTTAGACTGTTCCTCTGCTATCTCATCCTTATCACCATAATGTTTAATAAGAATCCTGTTAATATCAGGCTGCATCTTAACCATTTTAATTGAATTCTTCTGTACCCAGATTGATACTGGTAAGAGAACTATCTTACTTATCAGAGTAAATAATATAATTGCCAATCCATAATCATGCAGTAATTTGTAACAAAAATTCATTACATAACCTAAGGCTGTCGATAATATTTCCATAAATAACTCCTCTTTTGAAGATTTGATTGATTATGTCAGAATCATCCAACACAATAATTAATCATATCACTTATTATTAATTATTGAAAGGTTTTTTTACATATTCAATATACTTTTTTTACATACCCAATATAATTTTTACATGTTTTGCATAAAAAAAGAACACTGTTCTTACATAATACAGTGTCCTTTTAATATTATTTATTTCAAAAGGTATTCAGCATATTTAACTGCCATATCACGCCAGTTCTCCAATGCCTCACCCATATCTGCACCACATGATTCCCTGTACATAGCCCATACAAACCAGTAGTACGCAATAATAGCAACATATGCCATATAATGAAATCTTGTTGTCTCATTATATTCTTCCTGAAGATATTCCTTTATGAATTCCTCAGCCTTATCAAAATCATACATGGCATCAACCACATAATATCCAACATCAATTCCCGGGTCAGAATATCCAGAATACTCCCAGTCTATAAGTATGACACTTCCGTCTGGTCTTATCATCCAGTTTGGCTTATATGTATCGCCATGGCAGAAACATTTTTCAATTCCATCTGCTAGAGTCATCTTATACAACTGTCCTATGCTGTTCTTAAGTCCTTCATACTGGACAAAACACACAGGGTCCTTCTTCTCAAGAAGCTTCTCCATATCAAGCGCATCTTCCCAAGGTTTCATTCCATAATCAGCTGTTATATCTGCCTTATGCAGCTTTCTTAATACAGCCAATATCTTCTTTGAGTCCTCAAAAGAATTATAATCAGGTTCTCTGAATTCAGGAATGAATACTGATATCTTCCAGCCCTCATTAACATCTGCATATATGTATGTAGGATCCACACCAGCTTCTTTGGCTTTAATAAGTGATTTTTTTTCATTTCTTCTATTGATTATGCTTTCTGTTCCATCACCCGGATGTCTGTATATATAATCAACTCCGTCTATCTTGAATATAAATGATGTGTTAGTCATTCCTTCGCTTACATTCCTGAAATCAATTATATCTTCCTCATCACATCTGAATACAAGCTTGATATTTCTTATAATCTCACTATGTGTATGTCCAAGATACTGTGAATCAAACTTTCTAAGCTCATCGAAATAGTCAAACTCGAATATATTACCCGGAAGATACTCTTTAAAGAATATATCAGGCAGCTCATCCAGCTTATCCTTTACAAGAATCTCCCAATAGCAGTTATTATATATCCCAGATTCCCGGACAGCCTCAACCTGATTAATAAATGCTTCTGAGAATTCTTTTTTCCAGAATGAATGTCCCATAAGAACATAGCCATCAATCTTATTATCCTTAGCAATTCTTGTTATCTTTCCAAATCCGTCAGCTCTTGCATATACTTCATCCGTTGTTTCCTTTCCATAATAACCTGAATAAAATGTATGATATTCAAACTGATTAAACGGATTCTCTATATAATAACTGTCACTTACGCATATATACGTATTCTTAAGTTCTTTTCTTGCAAGATAAAGACTCTCAATATTATTCTTTATATTAAATGAATCATTAATAATAAACTTTACACCATACTTATCCTCAAGATAGTAAAACATCTCCTTCTTATAGCCAAGTACAACTGTAATATTCTTAATACCAGCATCCTGAAGCTGCTTAATCTGTCTCTCAATAAGACGTTCACCCTTAACTTCAAAAAGACCCTTTGGCTGTTCAAGTGATAAAGGAATAAATCTTGTAGATGCGCCAGCTGCAAGAATAACGGCATTATTAACCCTGTATGGTTCAAGCGCCTCTAATCCAGTCTTTGTAATACTACCAGACTCTTTTTCAATATACCCTGTTTCTACAAGTTTATTATAAATATCTGTGTCATTAAGAGCTTTTGTCATCTCAACATCATAAGTGCAGCCCGCTCTTCCAATGCTTCCATTATACAAACTGTTCAATACATAAAACTCTTCTTTTCTCATTATACATATCTCCTTATGCCATGTTTCCTGAGAACATTCCGCGAATCACTGCTTTGACTACATTTTCTCTGCATGATTCATACTTCTTTCCCGAAAGTATAAGTTCCTCTACCTTAATGTTCTTTATGTCCTTCTTGTCAACTGAATACAAATCATCTGAAAGAACCACCATATCGGCAATCTTTCCTGCCTCAAGGCTTCCTCTTTCCTTCTCGTCAAATGTTACATAATATCCATTATACGTACACATCCTTAGTGCTTCCTGAACCGATACTGCCTGAGACTGATTCATATTATTAACAGCTTTGTCAATCCATACAATAGGATCCGGTGATGTACATGGAGCATCAGAACCGCACGAAACAACTATTCCGTTCTCATTAAATGTTCTGAGCGGATTAAGTCTTTCCGTTCTTTCTTTACCCATAATGCTTTCAAGATACTCATCAGGTTCCTGTTTCCAGTTAATGAAAGCACTCTGTACAGGCATCTGTATATTATAGTCCCTGCATATCTTAATTCCCTCTTCAGTTGGAAGACAGTCATGTATAATTCCATGTCTGTGATCTTTTCTTGGATAATCGTCAAGTGCCGCCTTAAGTGCCCTGCATGCCTGGTCAAATGCTTTATCCCCAATCGCATGCATCTCTATCTGCAGTCCGGCTCTGTTAGCCTTCTTGCAGAAATCAATAACCTTTTCATCATCATAATAAAGTACTCCGTCACCGCCTAAAGAATCAATATACGGTTCATTCATAGCTGCATCGTGTGAACCGAAACATCCATCAAGTGCACATTCAAAGCACCCACCTATTCTTGGCAGCTTTCTCTTTAATGCAACATCAACATTCATTGACTGTGGGAATACCCTTACCTGAAATCCATTAGTTAAGGATTTTGCAAATATTTTTTCAAATGTAATATCAAGATTGCCTGTAAAACCAACACCACTTACAGTATGAATACAGCCAATTCCATGAGACGCCTGAAAATCAATGGCACTCTGCATATTCTTAAACAGTTCAATAATAGAAAGTGAATTGGTAATGTAATTAGAGCATTCAAAGAATGCCTCCTGATTCATCTCGCCAGTATCTTCGTGATAACCTCTTAACTTGCTTACTTTCCCCTTCAGCTTATCAAGAAGCTTGCTGTTAACTATGCACGCATGTCCATCATATTTGACAACCATGATTTCCTTATCAGGGCAAACCTTATCTAATTCTTCCCTGCTTATAAGTCTTCCTTCTTTAACTGAATATGGTGACGCACCGAATGCTATAAGTGTCTTTTTATTACCGCTTGACTGCACGAATTCTTTAACCATCTGTGCAATCTCTTCATTGGACTCTGCATCCATAACATTAAGTCCTGCGTGAAATGTAGAAAATGATGCCATATGCTGATGTGTATCTACGAATGCCGGAACCAGCACCTTCTTCCCAAGTTCAACTGTCTTCACATTCTTATACTGTTCTGGCAGTTCATTACCAACATACACAATTCTTCCTTTATCCTCAACGAGATAACCAGCTACTGTATCATTGTTGTCAACTGTAAGAACCTTTCCCTTATAACATATCATAGACATTCACCTTCCCTTTATATCTGCATTTACTATTCCTGTCCCGGATAATCCTTATAAGAAGAATCTAACTGTACCAGCTCATAAAAATTATCTATCTCCATAATATCTGATTTCTCACAAGGTCTTACCTCTACCGCATATCTTTCCTTGCGAAGTACTAATGGAATGAATTCCCAGAAATAATCATTGCCTTCAGGCTCTTCATTATATACCTGTGCAAAGTCTTCTCTTAATCTTGCACTGTCTTCCTTTGTCCAGTAAGATATTCCGTAATAATTAAAGCAGTATGTATTACCCTTCTGGTAATCTGTTATATGTCCATTATCAAGCTTAAAACTCCAGTCATCAGTCTCTAACGAATAAGAACCAAGGATATTGCTACAGTACTGATACTTTGTGATAATAGCCGGATTAGATATATACAAATCTGCCTCACATAAATAGCACTGGTCAATATGTTCTAATGCTGCCATTGCTGATGATATATTATTGGTTTTATCATATATATCGTTATCAACAAGATTGATAAATGGATACTTATCAAGAATCTCATCAAACTTTTCTTTCTTATAACCCCTTACAAGAGTTATATCCTTGATTCCTACAGAAACAAGTGCATCAAGTAATGTATCAATAATTCTTACTCCATTAACAGCAACCATTGGCTTTGGTCTGTCTAATGTAACAGGAACCATTCTTGAACCAAATCCTGCTGCCATAATAACCGCTCTTTTTACACGGTATGGCTCAAGTGCCTCAAGACCTCTTTCAGTAATCTCCATCTGAGCTTCACATCTTTTAATAAGAGCTTCATTTTCTAACTCATCCAGAGCTTTAGATATAGCTGTTCCTGAAATCTTTAATGTATCTGAAAGAGTTCTCATCTGATACTCTTTCTTGCCGTTCTTTTCAATATATGTAAGTACTTCAAACTGATAACGATTCATATTTCCTCCTTACAGCACCATTGGAATTATATAGATTCCAAGTGCAATGCATGTAACAATAATTGTGCATACCTTCCATATGGTGTACTGTCTGTCCATCTTAGCCTTAGTCTGCTCATCCGGCTCTTCTATAACGCCAATTTCTTCCTCAATTGTCGGCATAACACACTCTTTTCTGTGAGAATATGCAAAATAAAATATTACACATAATACTGTTATGATTCCTGATGTTATAAGTGCTGCCTTGTCTGCAAATATTAACATGAAGCAATACACAACAATTGTAAATATACATCCAACAACTCCAAGAGGTGCTTTATAAGGTCTCTTCATATCAGGATACTTCTTCTTAAGCCCCATATATGAAAGACAGCCTATCATATAACATATAGCAAGTGATATAAGCGATACTGATGCTATGTAATTAATTGAACCTGTTGCAATAAGTATAAAATTGATAACACCAACCACAATAACAGCAACATATGGTGTCTTGAACTTCGGATGAATCTTTCCAAGGAATTTTGGTAATGCGCCATCTTCTGCCATTGTATAAATGTATCTTGCAGGTGCAGCAATTCCTGGATTAATAGTAGATAAATCTCCACCAAATGCAATACCGATACATAAAAGTATAATAGGAAATCCAACAAGTCCGACCGCCTTAAGTCCTTCTGCATATGGAGCATCTGCCGCTACGAGAATTCCATAAAACTCCTTAGGTACAAGACCTACAAGAAACCACTGGAATAATGCGTTAAGTGCAAATACCATAAATACCGAAATCTTTAATGCCCTTGGAAGTGTATACTGTGGATACTTAGTCTCTGCTCCCATAGATACACATGTCTCAAATCCTGTATAGCACCACCATACAAGACCAAATATATACATCATCTCATTAAATGGAGGCAATGAATTCATTGCTATTCCACCAAAATATTCAACATGAACCTTAGGTATCATATAAAGGAACCAGCACACTGAACAGCCCCAGAAGAAAAACATAAATGCTGTCTGTGCCTTACCTGACTGCTCAATACCTCTGAAATTAAGAATAAGGAAAACTGCAACAAGGATAATAGCTATAATTCTTGAATCAAGCTTAACAATGCTTATTCCAAGCTGTTCCATAAGAATCTTAAAATAATTGGCAAATGCAAGTGTCTCACCTGCACCAATAGCTACAACAGATACTATATAATGCCATCCTGCCATATTAGCCCATACTCTGTTAAGTCCTCTCTTGGCATAATTATATGTTCCACCCGCACAAGGAAGTGCTGCAGACATCTCTCCATATATAAGGCATGGCCATATAGATATAAGAAGTGCAACAAATGTAAATCCTATTATCCATGAGCCTACACTTCCTATCTGTGCTGAACCACAGGTAAAAAGTCCTACACCTACAACGGTTCCAATTGTCATACTAATTGATTCTTTAAGCCCTAAAGCACGAACCAGCTGATTATTCTCGTTCATAAATATCCCCTCTCACAGTTTATTCATTCGGTCATATTTTTGTCCATCTGCGTGAACAAAATGGATTATATCAGATAATAAACTAAATTACCAGTATAAAAGCAGCAGCTATAAACCTTCTAGGCTTAGCTGCTGCTTTATCATTAATTATTAATATTCTTCATCTGCTGCTCATCTTTAATTACAGATATCTGTGGATTAACAACGTCCCCATCTATTCTGAACACCGAATAATCTCTGTTTTTAAGATATTCATCTGCCGGGTACATACCTTTTGACACATCCCATGGTGCTACATGATATCTTGCCTGAGAAACACCAGCCATATCAAAAAGCGTATTCCCATAATTACTCTTCTGTCCAAGTGCTGCCTTGCCATAAGTAGCATACAGATTCTTAAATGTTACAGAATCTGAATTAACCTGCATTACATCATTATGTGTATCAGCCATTTTCACAAATACAGCAGGACGTTCATACAATCCATATCCGCCGTGGTCGGCTGTAATTATAACCGTGCTGTTATCATACACACCTTTATCCTTCATCTGCTGCATATATTCATTAATATATCTGAACACACCCTGTATCTGCTTATCAAGAGAAGTCTCTGTTTCTCCCACATCTACACACTGTTCATTCATCTCATAAGGTGCATGTGCCCCTACCATATGATACAGTGTAAATGTTTTATTTCCAGCATCAACTGTTATACCGCCATTATTATTAAAATCAGCATACAACTGTGAATCATCCAGTTCATATTGAATAATATTGTTATTCTTTGGAGCCTGACATGCTGCAAAATCATCACCATAAAACCAGAAATACTGTTTTATAATCTGTGGAAATGCATAGAATGCCGACATTTTATATATATTCTTAAAGAACTGAACTTTGTCTGATATTCCGTATTTCTGTCCACCTTCAGTATTGGCTACTGCCTCCTGATTAACTCCATTAAGATACTCACTTGAAGTATACAACTTAACATCATATCCGTTATCTGACATGTCCTGAATAAGCGAACCTTCTTCATATGCTTTCTTTCTGTAATCAGCCAGAGACTGTGTTGTATCATACTGATAACCTGTAAGCATAAGTGGAACTCCTAGAGCTGTTGGTGCACCGCCGCCTATCATATTATCAAAATAAGTAAAATCCTTTAGTTCTTCACTGTATCTGTCAATAACATAATTCTGTGCATCATCATTATCAAGTGTATCAACAATAAATATCACCACATTGCCCTGCGAAGATAACGCGAACTCATCATTCTTAGTAACTACATATGAATAATCAACACTTCTTTTTGAAGATACAATAAGAACCACAAGTGTCACAACCTGTATACTTGAAAGAAACAGGCTGCCCCACTTTATTATATTTGTCATTATATTTTTCTTAAAACATACAACAACTGGCGGAACAACAATAAGTACTATCCATACAACTGTACTTATTATTGCATTTACCTTAAACTGACTCCACTGAATCTGCCTTCCATTAAGGACACCAAAATCCGGATTAAGAAAATTCCCCTGCACATAAGCAGCAAGTGCACCGCCAAATATGACCGCTGCGTATATGTTACATATCTTCTTTGGCACAATCAGACCTACCAGTATAACAACTACTGCCGTAATTAACGACGCTGCCATTAGAAGCGGTATAAGTGCCGCGAATCCCACTGCGAATTGATCAATATTGCCAAGAAATAAAGATGATGGCATAAATATGCAGAATGTCACAATCAAAAATATAACAGGTGATATTATCTCTTTTAATTTACTAAGCATAATTATTCCTCATATATGAATTTTCTGCCTGACGCCTTTAATGTATCCAAATCTCCTGCATATCCTTCCTGAAAATATTCTTCAAGAATCTCTTCATGTTCATACTCAAAGTAAAGATATCTTCGTTGTCTTTCATCGCCTTCTTTATAGTCAAACACATCTTCCCCTGTAGCACCATCAAGCAATCTTGAATATGCTTCCTGTAAATCGTCATAAGAAATAGGCGCTTCTGATACTGTATAATCATGGCTCTCATTTTTTCCTTTAATAAAAAGAACAGGATGCTGTCTGTTTCTTGGTCCATAAGAAAGCCCATATCCATGATCAGCCATAACTATAATAACCGAATTATCATACACACCATTTTCTTTAAGTTTCTTAAGATAAGCATCTGTCATAGTCATGCATGCCTCAACATTTTGTGCATATGTACCATCTTCTATTCTGTTCATATCTTTATCAAATACAAACGGAACATGTGCTCCCCATATATGTATGAACTTAAAAGTTTTATCATCTGTTTTTGTCATTTCTGAATTCTTTACTGCATTGTAAAACACCTCATTATCATATGAAAATGTTTCGCAATCATCAGGATTTGTTCTAAAATCTTCAAAATCCTGTGTTCCTACCATACAAAATCTTTTCAGAATAAATGGTGCATATTTATATCCTGTTATCTGTATTTCTCTCTTCATAAATGTAATATAAGAACTTATATCTGTTTTATTCTTTATTATATTACTAAACTTGTATAATTCTTTATCTGAAGTATATAATTCTGGTTCATAAAGGGACATTTTATATCCCTTCTGGGATAACTTAGTCAAAAATGGAGAATTGGTATATGCATCAGTTGCATAATCAGCAAATGGTCTCTCATTTTCATACCATATTCCAGACAGAATAAACGGAATAGACTGCTTTGTAAAAGTATAACCACATACTGTATTGTCATAATATGTGAAGTCTCTCATTATCTCGGCGTATTCTGGATGATTCTGGGCTACCTCATCATATGTTCCACCTTCCATTGCATCTAACAGCAGTATGATAAAATTCGTATCTGAGGACATTTCAAATTCATCTTTATCTGTTACAACCATTTCATAATCTTTATCTGTTACTTTAGTTGTTAATACAACCGTAACCAGCGTAACAGCTATCATAAGGAAAATACATACTGATACTATACTTATTGCACTTCTGAGCTTTTGAGACTTGAATTTTACTGCAAATGCAATAACTATTGTTGAAACTACCCCCCATACTATTATTGTTTTAATATCTTCTGATATATAATCTTTCCACACTGGCTGTGTTCCATCTAATCCAGGAAGATTTTTAACAAGAAAATTCCCCTGAATATATGTACTTAAAAAAGCTATAAGATACAAAATAATTCCAACATTATAAGCCTTTTGGTTAATAAGAAACAGCACTCCCAGAACAACAAGGCTTACAACCAGAAATATCATAAACAAACAAATCACAACAGGTATAAGCTGTTTAATCTCAAACCAGAACTGATCCTGATTCGAATAATATATTTCTATTGGAGCAAAAACCATAATCATAAAACTTGCTGCCAGTGAAACCAATAACGCCGGTACAAAATCTTTTATGCTTCTTTTTTCTTTCTTATCTTTCATTTCCACAATCCTTTATCATACCTTAATCACATTAAAAACATGTAGTCCACATATTACTCATAAAGATGTATGACATAATTCCTATTGCTGCGATTGTCATAACATTTTTATTAATTTTAGTACTAATTCCATCAACTCCTATAAAATAGACAGTTGGAAATAATATAGGAAGTAAATATCTTGGCTGACAGCCTGCAACATAATCAGCACCTACCGCCGTAAATGATATATATAGTGCCGTTGCAACCAAAACCACACATACAGCTGCACTAAAGAAATAGGCTGCTCTTACATATGGTACTCTCATCTTTTCTTCTCCTCTGTCTATATACATTAATGCTGCAATTAACATCAATGTTATGGCAGTTCCTTTTCCGTATCCCATGTATGCCATAGAACTGATAAATTCAGAAGCATAGTCAAGATTCAGGTAATCTTTTAAGAAGTTCAGTAATGTATCTGAATATTCCAGTGGATTAGAAAGTATATATTTTATCTGTTCTGTTGAATTAACATCTGATCCACCTCGCGAATCCCCTGTTCCTGGAGAGTTGATTAACATAGGAAGCAGAAATGTCATCATAAGGAATATAGCAGTTCCTATAATAATTGCATAATATATTTTTCTTTGTTTTTTATCTTTAAATTTATTAACAGGCATAAATAAAAGCACAAACATAATGACAAAATAAATAGCTTTAGGAGCTATACCAAGTAAAAAGCATACGTTCATCATTATAATATTTCTATATTCTAATTTTTTATCCTTATCCTGTATTTCAGAAATAAAGAAAGAAAATCCTAGTGTTGTGAATCCAATAACCCAATAATCATATGACATTGTTGATGCCATAAACATAGTAGTTGTTGATAATCCTATTACAGCTAAAAGAATTTTACCATTTTTTAATTTCTTAATTGCAAAGTACATAAGCATCACATATGTACATAATATTACCATCTTTGAAAACAAAAACGTCTGAAAGAATGACAATCCCAGCGCTTTGCCCATAATTATTCCAACAGCAGCCGGAATATACGCGACAAATTCTTTTCCAACTTCGCTTCCAAAACGATTATTCGTATACTTCTGACTATACTCATATTCAACATTGTTCAGAATTGCATCAAATTCTTCTTTTGTTAAATCGCCCTGAGTATACATATAAGTAGCTGGCTGCGAATCATAAAACGAACCTTCTGCATTATATTTAGTATTATCAAACACATCTGCAAGAGAAACACTTCTCAGATAATGTGTCTCATCATCCCATGTCACAAGCAGATGTCTTGGCGAAACCATTATATATGTAAGCCCCATTATAAGTGCTGCTACAGCAAACACAACTTCAACTCTCTTATATGCTATCTTTCCGCACAGCACAAGTGCAAATATGAGTATTCCTGTACTCATACAGAAATACATTCTAAGATATAAATAGCCTCCATATACTCTGCTTAATATAAACTTTTCTAACAAAACAGCTGCCACAATAATAACCACAAAAAATGCTGTATATAACAGCACCTTTTTCCAGTTATCCTTTAATGCTTTAATCTGTTTTATTTTATTGCTTATAAACATATCAATATAATCTGATACTGATTTAACATATGTAAGAAATAATGGCACTCCAATAACACCTGCCAGGCTTATTACTGCTACCAAAACTTTGTTTTTCCATGTACTGAATTCTGTCCAGTACATAGCTCTGTTAAATAAAAATACTAATATCAGCATTATTATAAATGTCGCTATCAGCTTTTTCTTTTTACTAATTACTTTAACCTCTGCCATTATATCCTCCGATGTTATTACATTCTAATCAACATTTATCTCTTCTTCAAATGGACCGAATTCTAATATTTCTGATAAGTGATTCTTTCTTTCACTTTCAGGTGGAATCACCATATAATCACCAAACATACGCTTTAAATATACATCATTATTCTTTGGTATCTTAACAACAATATCCTCAAAAGGACCTTCTGCAAGTGGAAATAAATCATCATATCTTATGGCCTGCTTTAACGGATGCATCTCTCCAAAGAAACATGATACCCACTCTGTCTTCTGTCCATTATATTTTGTTGCACTCTTTAAATATCTTTTGTTAATAAAATTTCTTGAAAAATGAGTCCACTTAAGAATTCTGTTAGCTATTATACAGATTGCACTTACAAGCTTTCTCTTCCATCCCTTTAGAAAAAGCACCGGTCTGTCAAACTCTCGTAAAATTCGAAGCTTACTCCAGAAAAATACTGACATAGTCTGTCTTTTTCGTGCCCCTTTATCATCAGGAACATTATCAAACGGATAAATTGCCACATCTATTCCCATAGGAACATTAGCATCTCTAAAAACAAATGGTATATTCTTTGTTCCTTTTCTTGCAATTTCAGCATTATAAAATGGAAATGTTTTATAAGAATCTATGTCTAATACATTATATTTGTCACTATATTTTTCTCTTATTATCTTAATTATCTTGTCATAATCTTCCCTTAGCATTCCTATATCAATATCATCATCCCATGGAATAAACCCCTGATGTCGTTCTACACCAATAGCGCATCCGGCAAACAAGAAATACTGCAGATTATTTTCTTCACATATTTTTATAAAATCCTTAAAAACTGACAATTCTGACAGCTGTAATTTCCTAAGTATTTTAGGGTCATACTGTTTATTACTATTCATTTTTTGTATTCCTCCTGGTCTGAATAATGATATACACTAACAATAATGCTGCCAGCAATGATACAAGTATCAGATATCCTAATGACGCTCCCATAAGTCCCATCTTGCCTGTCATAGTATCCATTATTAAAAATGATACCAGACATACTATGATATACAGAATTGTCATATATTTTTGCTTACGCATAATTGCAAGAACGTAATAAAAAATAATATTAATTGCATTAATTCCACCACACAATAATAATAATAGCAGTGTAAGTTTATATTCTTTAAGATTAACTCCGTACAGCCATGATAAAACCGGAATTCCTAATATATATGCTCCAACCTCACATACGAATGTAAATCCCGTTATTATTAAAATCATTTTGCTTATAATATGCCAGAAATTTTTATATTTCTTTTCATAATAATTAACTGCCATGGCAGTCTGCATCGGTTTAAATATTATTCCACTAAAAAGATTAATCACCATATTTGGCATAAAAACTGCAGTGTAATACAATTGTGCTTCATCACCAAGAACCCTGTCAACTGACAGCTTTGATGAATTAATAATATAAGTACTAAGAAATGTGCTGACTGCTAGTGGAATACACATTTTTACAAGTTCCCATAATCTTTTCATGTCCCCTGTCATTCTTACACTTACACGTTTAACAGCAATGCTGATATCAAGGAGTACAATCATTCCATATGCAACTACATTCATAATAATAAGTGACAATATAAGATTTTTGCTTACTGCAACAGCTATAACAAGAACCAGTATGCTGAAAAACACTCTGTAAAATTCAGACTTTCCTGAAATATCTATTCTGTCTTCCTTCTGAAATTCTCCTTCAAATGTATCTGCTATAGAATCCGATATCTTATATAAGCAGACAAGCAATATAATAATCACTTTCTGTATATCATAATTATTAAATACAACATAAACAATACTAGCCAGAAATGTTATTATACACATTAAAATTCTTAATGTCAGATAATACTTAAAAGAATATTCATTTCTTACATCTGTAACCTGAAATGTTCTTATTTCAAAATAAGCAATTGTAACAAGCCACTGTGCAATTGATAAACCCACTGAAAACATTCCAGCCTGTGTTTCTCCTAATAAACGGCTTATTACAATTGTCATTACCAGTGTTGCTAAAGCAAAACAGGCTGTTCCCATAGTAAACCAGATATATTTATATTTATCATCCGGTTTTTTGTCAACACCCATTATTTTGTATATAAAATTCATTCAAACCTCTTAATCATTGAATTCAAGTTTATATGGATAGTGATTTTTTCTCTTTTCCACTGGTGGAAGTTCCATATAGTTACCATACATTTTTCTCAACTTTTTATCTTCGCATGCTGGCAAAGGCATCTTGACATCCTCAAAATCATATATCTGTAAAGGAAATGCCTCTTCTTTAACCATTATGTGCCAATATGGATTAGTATCAAACAAAAATGCCATTCTCTTTGTTTCTTTATCATTATACATATTGGCTATCTCAAGACATTTTCCTGCAATCCATTTATGAGATATTCTGAACACAACCATTCCTGCATGGATAAGCCCCGTAACTGCATGTGTAAGCTTTGCCTTAAAGCCTTTATACGGAAGCACCGGAAATGCAACATGTCTTAATATAAGTACTTTGCTCCAGAACCATGCACGTTTTGCCTGTTTCTTTAATTCCTCATCACTGTCCGGAATATTATCATATGGATATATGTCAAGGAATATTCCTAATTCGCATTTCAGATTTTTCAATGGCTCTTCAACAAATTTAGTTCCCTTTAACATAAGTCTTGTCGTCATCAGTGGATAGTTTTCCATAGTCTCAACATTAGCTATAGAATATTTATCACTATAATCTCTTTTAAAGACTTCTATCATCTTGTTAAAATCTTTTCTTGGCAGGACAACATCAATATCATCATCCCAAGGAATAAATCCTTTATGTCTTAATGCCCCGATTCCTGAACCAGCATCACCAAACCATGTAAGATTATTCTCATCACATACCTTAATAAAATCCTTAAGAATTCCAAGTTCCGTCTGCTGTACTTTTTTCAGCGTTGCTTCATCATATTCTTTCATTATTGATTATTCCAATTCCCCTTATTTTATATTATTAGATTTCTCACTTGTACTGTATAACTTAGTCAATATATGCGCTACACCTGATGGCCAGAATTTGCGATACATTGCATAATCTTCCTCTGATCTTTTACTGTCATGTATTATCTTGGAAGTTTCTGAATCCTCATGTATTCTGTGATATGTCAGAATCTTGTTGCAGAAAATAAATTCTCCATCTAACTGTGATATTCTTTCCTCTGCTTCCCAGTCTTCATTAGACCTGAATCCATTTAAAAACACCGGCTCCATAAGATTTGGTTTATAGTATGTTATAGACGGACAGCATATTGGAGATCCCATAGAAAGTACTCTTCTTCTTGCAAATCTGCTTCCCCACATTGACTTAGGTCTCAATATGAATAACATGATTCTCTTAATTCTCAATAATTTGTTAGATTCAACAATCCTTCCATCACGAATTTCTGCATAATCTGTAAAGAAAATTAATGGTTTTTTCGCATTTTTTGTATATGCCATAAAATTTTCCACATATGAAGGATTATACTTATCATCCTGGTGTGCAATAGTCACATAATCTGTTTCCGCTTTTGAATAAGCAAAATTCCAATCCTGCGTAATTCCATGCTCTCCCTTATTAACATAGACTTTAATATTATATTTTGCTGCAATATCATCAATATACTGGCTAGGCGTTGCCGTAGCTATTAATATATTAGATTTTACAGTCTGATTTATAAGAGATTCTATGCATTCTTCAAGATATGGACTCTCTTTATATGCACATATTGCAAATGTATGATTAGTCTTAATATCCTTATTCATCACCATGTTCCCTTCCTTATCTACTCTTTATCTGACATGTTCTTCCTGACAGCTATCTCTTCTGTAAGATTTCTTAATTTATCTTCAAGCACTGATATCTTAATAGACATTATAAAAACCCTTAATATTAACAGGAAAATCACAACAACAAATACAAAATTAACTGATGCCTGGAATCCTAACATGTCTGCTCCCCAGCTTGCAATTCCCGGAAATACACTTAACAGCACAAGAATAACTGCAAAAAATATCCAGAAAACAGTATCACTGATATTCATCTGTGATTTTCTTAATTTTCTCGCTATATAAAAGCATGTAAGTATAGAAATAACTATCAAAACTATCCTCAAACTTAATGACATACTTACAGACCTCTCTTTCTGAACCACTGTACAAAAAGTATTGAAGTGGTCATGTTAAACATATACTTTATACTATTAATAGGATTAAGATAGCTTTCTCCCGCGATTCTTTCATTCATTTCAACCTGGTATTCTCCAACTCTTGCTCCACATCTTGTAAGATATGCTACAGTATCTGGTTCCGGACCAAAATTCATGCTTGTAGCAAGTTTATGAATCATTCTTCTGTTAAACATTCTCATTCCGGATGTAGGATCCTTTATCTTCTTATGGCATGTTATTAGTATACAGAATTCAATAAGTCTGCTTCCCAGCATTCTTGCCGTAAATGGCTTTTTCTCTGATGCAAATCTTGATCCAATGACAATATCAAGATTATTCTTTTCAGCCATCTGCTCCATACCTTCTATGAACTGAGGATTATGCTGACCATCCCCGTCAAACTGGATGGCATAGTCATAATCATTAGCCAGTGCATACTTCATACCAGCCTGAAATGCACCTGCCAGGCCAAGATTAACAGGAAGATCTACCAGATTATATCCATGTTCCCTGCATAATTTAGCAGTGTTATCTCTTGAACCATCATTGATAACAACATAATCCAACTGCCCATAGTTATTGATAAGATTATCAACCACTCTGACAATATTCTCTTCCTCATTGTAAGCTGGAATAATAACCAGTACTCTTTTATCCATAAAATTCCTCTTTCTAATTAAAGATACTCATTCTTTCCTTCTTCACGAAGCTTTGCAAGCACCTGCTTGATTTCGCCTGCATTCTCTTTAGTTGTAATAAGAGTTGCATCCTTAGTATCGACAACTACAATATCTCTTAAACCAACTGTGGCAATAAGTTTTTCGCCGCCTTCAATTACACAGCCCTTAGTATTAACTGCAACTACATTGCCGTTAATTACATTGCTGTTATCATCATTCTTCTTGATTCTTCCTACAGCAAGCCATGAGCCTACATCATCCCATCCGAAATTACCAGGAAGTGTGTAGATAGAATCTGCCTTCTCCATAATTCCGTAGTCAACTGACTGTGACTCAAGATTAGGGAACTCTGCTTCAAGCACTTCATTTTCATCAGCTGTTCCAACTGCTGCCTTAATCTTTAATAAGCCCTCATATGTATCAGGCATGAACTTCTTAAAGCAGTCTAATATTGTAGATACCTTCCATACGAACATTCCACTGTTCCACAGATATGTTCCGTCATCAAGGTATGATTTAGCTGTCTCAAGGTCTGGCTTCTCAACAAACTTCTCAACTGAATAAGCATTATTCTTCTTATCAGCCTGATTATACTTGATATAACCATAGCCTGTTTCTGGATAATTAGGAGTAATACCAACTGTTACAAGGTTAGCGCCCTCCTCTGCAATCTGAACTGCTTCTTTAAATGTATCTGCAAATACTTCATTGTTCTTGATAAGGTGATCTGATGGAAGTACAATCATAACTGCATCATCATATTTGCTTGCAACATGAACTGCTCCAAGACCTACACATGGTGCTGTATTTCTTCCAACAGGCTCACATAAGATATTCTCCTCCGGAATACCTGGAAGCTGCTGCTTTACAAGTTCTCTGTAGTTCTTGTTAGTAGCAACATATACATCCTTAATATCAACCAATGGGCTGATTCGCTCAACTGTAAGCTGTATCATAGTCTTTCCGTCATCTGTAAGAGAAAGAAACTGCTTTGGCATATTAACACGGCTCTTTGGCCAGAAACGTTCTCCCTTACCACCTGCCATAATAAGTGCTGTAGTCTTCATATCGTCCTCCTTATTGTGCAATATTATCTTCATCATTAATCACGATACTTGCCTGCGCATCGTAATATTTACCATTAGCTCTGATAGCACATCTGTATGTGCCGCTTTCCATATCTGTTGTATCTATTCCACAAAAAAACGGTGCATAATTAATATTCTTATCTGCACCTTTTCTTAAATGAAACACTCTGTCACATACCGACTGTGCCTTAATCTTATAACAATTCTGTTCATTCCACAGAAAAATTACGGGATTATAATACACTTTATTTCCGTTATATGCAAATCCCCTAAGCTGCATATCATCATGATACCCGGTTTCTGTCACCTTAACTGTAGGTGATATCTCCATATATCCCGCAGCCGGCTTTAATCTGTCAGCTTTCTGAGGTTTTCTGTATATCACAGAATATATCTCATCCCCGAATCTATAGTTATTCTCTGTCTGCGTAAGAAGCGGACTATAGAAAGGGTCATATTTCTCAAGTTCCGGATGTTTTTCATATGTCATATCCCTTGCATGCATATTACGTCTGTTTTTCTCTTCATCAACTTCGTCATCACCTCTTGAGAATGACTCATGATGAAAAAGAACCACATCATTTCTTAAGACATTGTAATATCCCTGTTCATACAGAGTCAGACATATATCAACATCATTATGTGTCACTTCGAATGCTTCATCAAATCCACCAGCTTTATCAAACTTAGTCTTCTCAAGCATAAAGCATGCTCCCGTAACACACAGACAGTCATAATCTGCGTAATTTCTGTGAGCCTTGATATCCTCATCATCAACTGCCTTCGCATACAGATGCGCAAAACAGCTTGATTCATAATTAATCACACCCACATGCTGGATATATGATGAGTCCGGATACAGAAGCTTTGCACCAACCGCACCGGTACTTTCCTGCTTTGCCTGTCCGGCAAGTACTGAAAGCCAGTCTGTATCTTCATAATCCTGTCCTATTATTTCAATGTCATCATTAAGGAACAGTAAAAGATTACCTCTAGCTTTAGCTGCCCCTGTATTACACATATGTGAGAAATTAAAATCTGCTTTTTCATACACATATGATGCCTGTCCTTCAAATGTATCTACAAGCTTCTCATACTCTTTTCTGTTGCTGTCATTACTTCCGTTATCAACAACAACAATTTCGTAATTAATATATTTCGTAAACTTACTGATACTCTGTAAACAGCATTTTAATATGTCTGGATTATCCTTTGATGGAATAATTATACTCACCAGATCATGTTCATTTGGAATGTAATGCACATGCTCAACTGCTGAATCATGCTTATCTGCTATAACATCCGCATTAATTTCTAACTTGTTAAGAAGCATTTTCTTAAAAGCTGCAACAGTTCCATCAGCAATCCTGTCTGACTTATTATCAGTTCTTATATCCTTAACAAGCACCTGATGGATATGTCCCACATCTGTCCTCTTACATCCTGAAAGAATCATTAAAGACAATTCATAATAATTAATATTATCACCCGCGCCAAGATTCTTGCATTCATTAATAGCATCTATAAGAGCATTCTTATTTGCAACAAATGCATCTCCGATATAATTGTAAGATAACAGTGTATCCCATGAATAATCAGGCTTGCAGTCAGGAAGTCCGCATCCGGATTTCTGGTTAAAATTTTCCGAATCAGTGTATATATAACTAAGACTGCGTCCTGCCCTTTTCTGAATCCTTATATAATGTGAAACAATTGCTGTATAATCTTTATCGAATTCACAGCTTTCATCACACACTGCTATATATTCAGCATCCATTCCAGACACTGCTGCCAGCATGCTTTCATAGCTTCCACTATGTCTGCATATTGCTGTGCAGTCAGCCTTATTATCAGTAATACGCTGCTTTTGTGCAATTCTTTTCTGATAATCGCCATAAGCTTTCTCATCTGTCATATTCTGATGCATCTTCTGTTGTAATGCATATCCGAATGTCCTAAAGCCTTCTTTTCCAATAATCTGCGCTGCTCTCGTTAAAAACATTTTTACCTCTGATAATTACTCTAATTCCAGTGTATATGATTCTGTGTTAAGAGGGAAATTCCTGTTATAGAAAGGATCTCCTTCATCTAATTCTTTCTGCCATTTGCTCTTAAATGTGTCAATCTCTCCTTTGAATCTTAACTGCTTTTCTTCAGTATCTTCATATCCTCTTGACTTAGATTCATAATGATACCACTGTGAAAATGCATCATATACCACAAGATATCCCTTACTTCTGACTTTCATGCAGAAATCAACATCATTAAATGCAACTGCATATTGTTCACACAAACCTCCTACTTCGTTGTATATTTCCTTTGATATCATAAGGCATGCAGCTGTAACCGCAGAATAATCACTTGAAAGATATGCTCTTGACATATATCCGTACTGGTTAGCATCAAGACCTATGAATGCATGTCCTGCAATTCCGCCAAGTCCGATAATTACACCAGCATGCTGGATTGTTCCATCCGGGTACAATAACTTGGCGCCAACAATTCCCACATCCGGACGCATGCAGTAACCAAGCATGTCTGATATAGAATCCGGTGCAATCATTTCAGTATCATTGTTAAGCAGTAAGATATAATCACCTTTTGCTTCCTTAACACCGAAATTATTAATTGCAGAATAATTAAATTCTTTCTTCCACATCAACACCTTAACATTAGAATATTCCTTCTGTATACTGTCATAATATTCAAATGTTTCTTTCTGCGTACTGTTATTTTCAACAATAATAACTTCTATATTCTTATAAGTATTGACATTAAACAGTGAACGTACACATTTATCAAGATCATCAATATGATCCTTATTAGGAATTACAATTGAAACAAGCGGATTTCCTGGTGTCTCATATATGACCCTGCTCCCTCCGAATAACTTACTAAGTTCAACCTTAGCCGGTATTCCAAGTCTCTTAAGATGGTCCTCAACAGCCTTTCTTCCTGCTTCATGGCAATATGCCTTACTTGCCGGATTAGCTGCTGTAGAATTATCATGCATTCTCCAATGATATAATATCTTGGCAATATGCTCAGTCTTACGGGCTTTCTCAGTACATCTTAATATAACATCATAATCCTGTGCACCATCATAATCAGCCTTAAAGCCACCGATTTCCTTAAGAAGCTCTGTCTTAACACAGAAGAAATGTGTTATATAGTTATGAGATCTTAACAAATCAATGTTGTAATCTGTCTTAAAATTAGGATCAACATTTATCCAGTCCGGTCCTAATATCTTATCTTCATCTGTATATACAGCATCAACCATCTTATCCTGAAAAGCTTTAACAACTTCATATAAAGCATCTGGCTCTAATGTGTCATCATGATCAAGAAGCCCTGTTATCTCACCGTCAGCCAGTTCAAGTGCAGCATTAGTATTGCCTGCAATTCCCTTATTACTGTCTAACAGCTTATACACAATTCTTGAATCTTTCTTATGATAATCTTCAAGAACCTTCTCAAGCTTTGCATTACCGCAGCTTCCATCTGCTATACAAAGCTGCCAGTTACTGTATGACTGGTTAATTACTGACTGAATCATCTCTTCGAGATACTTAATAGGTGTATTATATGTTGGAACAATAATACTTACCTTTGGTTCATAAGCAAACTTCACTTTTTTCTGATTATCCAGCTCTTCCTGTGTAGCTTTATGAATTGCAAACCACTTCTTATATATCTCAGCCTGATCCATAACGCCATATAATCCGCCATATATATACTCTTTAAGATCTTTAAATCCATATAATCTTATATGATGACAGAGGCGTGCCACATTATGTGGTGTGATAGCCTTAATCATTCTCTTGGTCTTATCTATATTGTAAATTCTTCTCTGTCGCTTAATCTCTTCATCTACATTAATGTCGATATTCTTAACATCTGACTTAAAATGTAATACATATCCCGGTTTCTCATCTATTGTGATAGTGAATCCAACTGCTTTCTTCTCGTCTTCTGTATAACCGTTGGCAATTAAGTCAAGACGCTCACAACGCATATTCTTGAATTCAAGCGGATTATTATTAACATCCGTCATATAGATTGCCACATCACCTTCCTGTGCAACAACCCATCCTGCTACCCTGTAAACCTGCTTACCATCAGTAGTCTTTTCTGACCATATTCTGTCTATATTATACTGTAATATCTGATCCTGTACTGTATATACAACATCCTTCTCATCAACACTTGCAATCTGACTTCTTGCCCCTGCATCAACGACATATAATTCAATACGCTTAACATCGTTCTTATTAACATCCGCTTTAATAATGAATCCTATCTTACAGTCTCTCTTAAGATTATTACTTATAAGAAGATCCAGTTTGTCTTCTCTTGTTATATGCTCGATACTACACTCTGTCTTCTTACCATTAATAAGTAATTCAAATGAATAATCATCAAAATCCTTAGGAATATACCAGCCTGCAATTCTGATATGAAGTTTTCCCTGATTATCTGAAAGCTGTACATTAATTACATTATCACTCTTTTTCATAGCCACTACCTTTCAATTAACAGTTCTTCCATGTATGTTCAATTCTTGCAACACCCATATCTTCAATTCCTGATACAACATTAAATCTTACTGCTTCTTTATAGTAATCAATTGGTGTTCCATCTGCTTTTTCAAGCACAATATCTACCCAGTACTGGCTTCTTGTAAGTGTCATACTGTCAAACTCAATAACAATCTTTCCATCTTTATCAAGGTCAAATGCATCAAGTCTGTCTATCTTAGTACTGCTTCCGCTACATAACTGACCATCAATTCTGTAAATCATATATCTTGCATGAACATCTTTTACCGGAGTCTCAACAGAATAATCTATCTCTATCACGGCTTTTCTTCCTGTTTCAAGAGTTTCTGTCCTCTTGCCATCATCACAAGACAAGATAACATCATCAATTCTTGCCTCGAAACTTCCGTAACGCTTATCGTTACCACCTTCTTTATTCTCTTCCTCAGCCTTCTTAAGTCTTCTCTGCTCTGCTTCAATTCTTAAGATTCTGGCTCTCTCCTGCTCGTCCTTGCTTAATCTTTCCTGATTCATATAATCAAGATAAGCAATATCAACCTCTCTCGGATCACCTTCCTGCTCAATCTGGCCATCTTTAATCCATATTGACTTGTCACATATCTCTTCAATCTGGCCAAGGGCATGTGATACTATGATAATAGTTGTTCCGTTAGCCTTAATCTCTCTTAACTTGTTGAAACATTTTGCCTGGAAATTCGCATCACCAACGGCAAGAATCTCATCTATAAGAAGAATATCTGCATTAACATTAATTGCTACTGAGAATGCAAGTCTCATGTACATACCTGATGAATATGTTCTTACAGGATTGTCAATAAACTGCTGTAATTCTGAAAATGCAATAATATCCTCAAGTCTTTCATCTATCTCTTTCTTGGTAAGACCAAATATGGCAGCATTGGTGTATATATTCTCTCTTCCGCTCATATCAGGGTGGAATCCTGCTCCAAGTTCAAGAAGACTTGAAACTCTTCCGCTCATCTCAATAGAACCGCTGTCAGGATATATAATCTTAGTTAACAGCTTAAGAGTTGTACTCTTACCACAGCCATTTCTTCCGATAAGACCTACTGCCTCACCCTTCTTTACTGTAAAGCTTATATTATTAAGAACGACTCTGTTTTCATATCTGTTTCTCTTCCAGAACAGCATTTTCTCTTTAAGTTCATTGCCCTTATCAAAATACACTTTAAAGCTCTTGGATACATTCCTTACTTCAATTGAATTCTCATTGTTAAGCATACTTATCTCACTTTCTTAAACATTAAAACTCTTCTGCGAATCCGCGCTGAAGTCTTCTGAATATAATTGCTCCCAGAATAACGAAAACAACGCCTGTTATAATTGCAACCAATAATGTAGACAGATCTGGAATTTTCTTATAGTAAAGAATCTGTCTGTATATATTTATGATTGGTGTCATTGGATTTAAGTTGAATATTGTCTTTAATATCTGTGGAACATTAGCATTCTCCACCATATCAGCACCGTACATAACTGGTGTCATGTACTGTAATGCCATAACCACAATTCCAAGAATATACTGTAAATCTCTTAAATAAACAGTAAGTGCAGAAACTATAAGTCCAATTCCAAGACATAATATATATTCAACAATCATTACAACAGGAAGATATAATAATGCAACCGGATTAATTCCTCTTCCTGAGATAAGAAGAACAATAAATACAACAACAAATGTAAGAATCATATTAATGAATGCACTTGTTACTGTAGATATTGGAATAACCTCTCTTGGAAAATATATTTTCTTAACCATGTTAGATTCACGCATTATACATGTTGAGCCATCCTGAACACTTGAGCCGAAAAACATCCATGGTACAAGCGCTACGAAAAGGAACAGGTAATACTGCTCATAATTGGCTCTCATAATTATTGAGAAAACCAGTGTAAACACTAAAAGCTGTAACAACGGGTTAATAAATGTCCACATAAATCCGAGCACAGAGCCCTTGTATCTTCCACGTAAATCTTTCTTTACCAGAGAAAATATCATTTCTCTGTATTCATACATTTCCTTTAAATGTTTCATAAATCCTCCATTTAATTATGGCTGTCAGAAATTCGCATATAAGAATCCACTTCCAGCATCACTTGCATATCCCAGAACAAATATTGCTACTATAAGACCATAATAAATAAGCCATCTTACAGCTATTGGCTTTGCTTCTACGGCAGCTCTTATCTGTACTCCTCTTTCCTTCAGGATACTAATTATTAATACAACAATGCATCCGATTGCCAGAATTATGTAATCGGCCGGCTTTAAACCAATACTCTTAAACATTACCGCGTTAAGCTGGTCAAATCTTAAGTCTGTAATCATTCGTTTTATCATTCTGACTGCAGAACCCATACCTGCTGCACTACAATCGAATACCCATCCGATATTAACAAGTATAAATGTTCTTAATATCTGCACACACTGCCACCACTTCTTATGTGGGTTAATATGACATGCATGTAAGCATTTTTTATAAAGTGGCTCTACAAGGTTACTGAATGCTATTATTACACCATTATACATACCATACATGATGTAACGCCATTCTGCTCCGTGCCATATACCTACTATAAAGAATATCAGAAGATTAGAAAGACATATAGGAAGCGTCTTGCCAACATGCTCACCAAGATGTTTCTTTCCCCACTTGCCAAACTTATTCATAGCCTTTGACAGGCAGAATGGATAAAATACATAATCCTTCATCCATGTACCAAGTGTTATATGCCATCTTCTCCAGAATTCACCTATTGATTTACTGAAATATGGCTGTCTGAAGTTCTCATCCATAGTTACACCAAAAAGCTGCGCAACACCAATTACTATATCAATACCACCTGAAAAATCCGCATATAACTGGATTGAATACATAAGAACCGCTATTATTGCCATTGCTCCACCGTATTCATCAGGCTTGTTGAATATCATTGCCACAAATACTCCAGCCCTGTCTGCAAGAATCATCTTCTTGAACAGTCCCCAGAATATTCTCTGAATACCAAACTGTATATTCTGAAGATTAAATGCATTACCTGCAAAAAGTGTTTTCTGCAGCTTATCAAATCTTCCAATAGGTCCCTGCATAATCTGAGGGAAGAACGATACAAAAAGACATATCCTGAATGGATTCCTTTCTGCTCTGTATTTTCCCTGATATATATCAATAACATAAGATATTGACTGGAATGTAAAGAATGATAAACCAAGTGGCATCACATAATTGCTTAGTGCATACACAGTCTTGTCAATTCCTATCTTATTAAGAACTGCTGTAATATTACCTGTGATAAAACCACCATATTTTAATACTGCAAGTACTCCGAAATTAATAAGCATTGCTATTACAAGTATTATTCTCTTCTTATGCTTAACAGAATTCTTAAGTTTCTTCTTCTGTTCCCTGTCAATCTCTGCCTTGTGTTCTTTCAGATATGCATCTGACTTATCCTGTATGTGTTCCATTGCTAATGCTACAATATATATAACTAGCGATGCTGCAACCATGAACAGACTATTCTTCACATTGAATGAAAAATAATACAGATAACTTAAAACCAGTAACCATATCCACCTTACTTTAGATGGGAGTACATAATATATAACTACTCCAATTAATATAAAAAACCAAAATAACGCTGTTGTAAATGACATTTTATTTCTCCACTACCCCGTACAGCCCTGCATCAGTATTATACATTTCCTGATATGAACTGTAGAAATATCTATTAATATCTTTAGTTCCCTGTTTATGTTCTTTAATAACTTTGCCAAGAAATTCCGAATATTCTTTTGCAAATTCTCCATTCATATGTCCTTCTTTATCAACAAAGTCCGAATCTGTTCTTGGCAGTACATCCTGTCTTGCCATGTTGAAATCATAATAGAAGATTCCATTCTCTGCCAGCAGATTATTTATTGTATTATGAACATTCTCCATATGAAGAGTACCTACACTGCTTGGAGTTATTGGAGATGTTACTGCGATAAGATCAATATTATTATCTCTGCAATATTTTATTATTTTCTTAATATACCTCAGAGGATAACCTGTAATTTGCTCTCTGCTTCTTACACTCCAGCTTTTTATAAGTTCTTTACCTGCCAGTTCTCCACTAACAGGCTTAATATAGAAATAGCCTCTTCCAGCATATGTTCCACCATCTACATCAAGAGAATAAATATCTGCATCTTTGTAACCCTTTGATAATTTCTGTTTGATATTTTCTTTCATACTGGTTAGTGTAAAATCACATGCTTGTCTTCTTGTGAAAACATTTCTTATTTCCATACGATTCATATTATCATATATATACTGCCACTTTACATATGAACCCCAGTTCATCTGGCACTGGATAAACTGTTCAGTATAGAATCCTTCTTTAGGAGGATTGAAATAATACTGATAATCAATATCAAGAATAACCGTCTTAATATCATTAGTTCTGCATGTCTCTTCGAGTACATAATACGAATCTTTTACTGTTTCTCCCGGAATTGCCATATTAATCGAATATGTTCCCGCATTCTTATCAATCTGCTCCGGATCAGATGATGCCCTTGCATGTGATGCTCCGATTACAACTGTATCATAATCAGTACCATTATCCTTAGCACACACATTTCTTAAAATGTAATTAACATAGCCTGTCTGTACGCAGGCAAAATCAATCACTCCCATTATAGCTGCAAGTCCCGCTAAGAATATTACACTTCTTATTATTGGTTTAAATTTTTTCATAACTACCTTCTATATATCATCTTTTTACAAAATATCGATTTCTGATAATATTACGCATTCATTTCCCTGTCAATCAATTCTCTCCATGAATTTTCTTTAACCTCTCGCTGACAATATCCGCAGAACGCTTATACGCCAGATGTTCCCTTGCATATTTCTGACCATTCCCAGCAATTCTTTCGTAGAAGTCCTTATCCTCATAAAGCCTTCTCATATAGTCTGCTGCCTCATCAACATGTGCATCAGCCCATACATTACCCTTCTTGAACGGCTCATAGTCCTTATCAAGCTCAATCATGTCGTAACCGACCATGCATGCTGTATCACTGTTCATAAACTCTGTATTGCCTGACCAGTCAGTTGCAATAACAGGTGTACCAACATACATTGACTCAGCCATAACAAGTCCGAAGCCTTCCGAACGGTGGAGTGAAACATACACATCCACATCTGCAAGAAGTGTATTAACCTCACATCTTCCCATATGACCACACATATAATAAATGTTGTCGCAGTCCTCTATTACAGAACCAATAATCTTTTCATCTTCTGCAGATAATTCTGCCTCACTTATCTTGATAACAAGTCCGACATCCTTGTACTTTTCTTTAGTCTGTTCATCTTTGCAAAATGCTTCTTTAAATGCTTTAATGGCGGCAAGCGGATTCTTTCTTTCCATAACGCTTCCACTGTTATACATTACAAGGAATAAGAACTTATCTTCCGGAAGATTAAAATGCTTTCTATCAAACTTCACAGTATCTGTCTCAGGTGCAACACAGTGTGGAACTGTTATCACAGGCTTGTCTGTGTATTTCTTCAAAGTATTTGTAACAAAATCAGACGGTGTCCAGACTTCATCGACAAGCTTGAATGCCGGAAGCCACTCTTCCGGAAATGTCTCCAGCTCCCATGCCCAGTATCCTATATTATATCTGTAATCCCATACTTCTTTTCCAAGGCTTAAATATGCTACCATGAATTCACTTGCATTAACATGAATAATATTCACATCAAAAGGAAGCTCTTCTGTAAGTCTGTCATCATACGTATCATTGCTTCTTGAACCTCCTGGCGGAACAAAGAAATCTCTTATAACATGAGGTTCTTTATTCTCATCAAGCAGCCTGCACATAATTCTTGCGCTTTGTCCAAGTCCGTTATCACCCTTAATATTACCTATTATATTGGCACCACATTTGTATCTTCCTGCCTCATATTTTTCAATAGAATCAGCCGACAGCTTGTCTGTGGCATTATTAATTATTCCTGCTTTCATCTTACTTAAAAGCTTCATGGGAATAATCTTTGTCAGCACCGGTCTCAATGCTTCTCCCGTATTAAGAAAAAATTTTGATAAACCCATATAAACCTCAACATTCTATCTGTTATTCATCTGGCTGTTAATAAAGTCTCTCACCATACCACCAAGTTTTTCCGGTGTATACTTGTCCAACGCATGTCTGTATGCATTCTCATCAACAAGTCCAGAATTAATCTTCTTATCTATATTCTTCATTCCATTCGCAAGACTTATAACCTTATCATCATCATCACCTGCAAGGCTGAATCTTTCTACACAGTCACCAACAACTTCATCAAAAATTCTTAAATTACTTGCAAGTATCGGCTTATTGTGCTTCATTACCTCTAATATAGGCATTCCAAAGCCCTCTGCCATAGAAGGAAATACAAAGCATGAGCAGTTGTTGTACAGGTCATATCTTGTAGTATGTGATACATAGCCAAGATAGGTAAGGCCTTCAACTTCTGTGAGTGCATTCTCAAGAAGCTGCTCAATATCATCCTCCTGCATCTTCCCGGCAAGAATAAGAGGTCTTGTTCCGCCTTCTTCCCTGTATCTTCTGTACGCTTTAATAAGGATATCAACACCCTTACGCTTCTCCATATTACCTACATACAAGAAATAATTCTCATCCTTAGGCGGTACATATCTTGTAAGCGGATTAGATATAATGTATGCATTGCAGCTTGGTATCTTCTTAGCCTTTGGAAAATACATTTCTGTATCATCCTTAGTCTGCTCCGAATTATACAGAATCATATCCGTATGTCTTAAAGTAACGCCAAGATTAAACTTAAAATAATAGCTGTATATTTTTCCAAAGTATCTTACATACTGAATAGGAAACATATCGTGTATTGTAATAAGTGTCTTAAAACTTCCACCGAGATTAATAGGAATAATCGAATTAACCTCCCAGAATATATCCGGCCTCACCTGCTTTAATTCCTTCTTAACAAATGCAAAATATGCATACACACCCACACTTTTATATACAGGCTTTCCCCATTCAATAACCTTGATTCCTCTAGCTTCAAATCTCTTAATATATTCACTCTCTTTAACATCTGTAAAGAGAACCCATTCAAATTCATCATATGTTATGAGCTGTTCTAAGAAGTCATTAAGATACATGCCCACACCGCTTGGTCTGCTGCCTAAAGTTCTTGCATCAACAGCAATCTTTAATTTCTTCATAACTGTATTCTCTGCCCCCAATAAGTAATCTTTCATTCTATCAGAGTATTTCCATAATATGCATGTTCAAACTACCCCTGTAACAAAACATGCTTCTTTTGATTTTACCATATTATAGATATAATTGCTATACATTATTTTCTACATACAAATACCCCAGCCTCTTTGGTTATTGTCATAGGTTTCACAAGCTTTTTCTCTACATATTTTTTAAAATCCGTATACTTATCAACAAGGTACTCTTTCTGATTGCCATGACATGATAGTATATAATCTACCAGCGGTTCTGCTTCATCAACAACAAGCGCATCTTTATAATCTCTTCTTTCAACATCTGAAAAATGTTTTTTTAATATCTTATCTCCATTATCAAGTCCGAATTTTTCAAAAAGCTTATCAGCTTCGAGTGCAATTCTCTTATCGTATCCCGACACAAGGCGGCTTATTTCCTGCATATGCCTGCTGCCATATGTACTGCACACAAGCACTCCGCCAGGCTTTAACACCCTCGCAATTTCATCAAGTGCCTTATTGACATTTTTACAATAAAACAGCACATGATTAGCAATCACAAGATCATACGATTCATCTTTTGCCCCTGTCTTTTCGCATGAAGCCACTCTGAACCTGAATGACACATCAATATCTCTTTCCTTCCAGCTCTCTGTTGCTTTTTTTATATTTCTTCTCGCATCGCTTATCATACCTTCTGATATATCTGTAAGCTCAATATATATGTTTTTTTTCTTCCCCGAAAATTCATTTCTCTTTCCTGTCATGGCAAGCTGACCTATATTGTCAACCCACAAAGTTCCATCCCCACACCCAATCTCAAGAATTCTCATCCCCTTTGCAATACTGCATTGCTCATATACCCACGGAAACCATCCCTGTTTATTAACTGAAAACCGGTTATGAAGATTAATTCTTGCAGATATATTTCCAGCATTAATGTACTGATTCTTCATGCTGTCTTCCATATTAGTAAGATGAATAATCTCCAGCATATTACTCCAGTCAACTCCTTTTCCCTCATTAATAGAGTCTTCTGTTTCTTCAATAGCTTTACATACAAGCTGCATCTGTGCAATCTTGTCCTGAATCATACGCTTCTGAAGTTCAAGTGAATTCTTAAGTACATGATAATCTGAATCACCAATTGTCATATTTCTTATATCATCCAGTGTAAATCCAAGATATTTAAGCAATAATATCTGCTGTAACCTTGTAAAATCTGAATCCGTATAAAATCTCACGCCCTCATCAGTAAGAAGTGATGGCTTTAATATGTTCTGCTGGTCATAATATCTTATAGTCCTTACTGAAACATTTGATTTCTTCGCAAATTCGCCTGAAGAATAATACCCGTCTTTATGCATATATTACTCCTTGTAAAAATTTTTCAAAAAACACTTGAAGGTGACGTTACGTCATCTTTTATTATATACCTGACTTAAAAAATGTCTACTTGAAAATTAACATAACATTTTAACAAACAAGGAGGAACTTCAATTATGAAGGGTATTATTTTAGCTGGTGGTTCTGGCACACGCCTTTACCCACTCACAATGGTAACTAGTAAACAGCTTCTTCCAATCTATGATAAGCCAATGATTTATTATCCACTCTCTGTTCTTATGAGTGCTGGTATCAGAGATATTCTTATCATCTCTACACCACAGGATACTCCAAGATTCAAAGAGCTTTTAAAGGATGGAAGCCAGTTTGGTGTTAACCTTACTTATGCTGTACAGCCAAGCCCGGACGGACTTGCACAGGCATTTATTATTGGTGAGGAATTCATCGGCAATGACACTGTTGCAATGGTTCTTGGTGATAATATATTTGCAGGACACGGTCTTAAGAAAAGACTTAAGGCAGCTGTTGAGAACGCTGAATCAGGAAAGGGTGCAACAGTATTTGGTTACTATGTTGATGATCCTGAAAGATTTGGTATCGTTGAATTTAATAACGAAGGAAAGGCTATCTCTATTGAAGAAAAGCCAGCACAGCCTAAGAGTAATTACTGTGTAACAGGTCTTTACTTCTACGACAACAAGGTTGTTGAATACGCTAAGAACTTAAAGCCATCTGCAAGAGGCGAGCTTGAGATTACTGATCTTAACCGTATCTACTTAGAGAAGGGTACTTTAAATGTAGAGCTTCTCGGACAGGGATTCACATGGCTTGATACAGGAACACATGAAAGTCTTGTAGAAGCTACTAACTTTGTTAAGACTGTTGAGACTCATCAGCACAGAAAGATTGCATGTCTTGAAGAAATCGCTTACTTAAACGGCTGGATTAACAAAGATGACGTCCTCAAGGTATATGAAGTATTAAAGAAGAACCAGTATGGTCAGTACTTAAAGGATGTCTTAGACGGCAAATATGTCGACAAGCTTCATGAATAATTAAGTACATTTAATTAAAACATTTTTCATATTAAGAATACATTTTAAATATTAAGGAGATTAATTATGACAATTATTGTTACCGGTGGAGCCGGATTTATCGGAAGTAACTTTGTATTTCACATGTTAAACAAATACCCAGACTACAGAATCATCTGTCTTGACTGCCTCACATATGCAGGTAATCTTTCAACTCTTGAACCTGTTATGTCTAACCCTAACTTCAGATTCGTTAAGGAAAGCATCACAGACCGTGAAGCTGTTTACAAGCTTTTCGAAGAAGAGCATCCGGATATGGTTGTAAACTTCGCTGCTGAGTCACACGTTGACCGTTCTATCGAGAACCCGGAAGTTTTCCTTACAACTAATATTCTTGGTACACAGGTTCTTATGGATGCCTGCAGAAAGTACGGTATTCAGAGATACCATCAGGTATCTACTGATGAAGTATACGGCGATCTTCCACTTGACAGACCTGACCTTTTCTTCACAGAAGAGACACCAATCCATACATCAAGCCCATACAGCTCATCAAAGGCTGGCGCAGACTTACTTGTTCTTGCTTACCACAGAACTTATGGACTTCCTGTTACTATTTCAAGATGTTCTAATAACTATGGACCATACCACTTCCCAGAGAAGCTTATTCCTCTTATGATTGCTAATGCTCTTAACGATAAGCCACTTCCAGTTTATGGCGAAGGCCTTAACGTTCGTGACTGGCTCTATGTTGAGGATCACTGCAAGGCTATCGACCTTATCATCCACAAGGGACGTGTTGGTGAAGTTTACAACGTTGGTGGACACAATGAGAAGAGAAATATTGATATCGTTAAGCTTATCTGCAAGGAACTTGGCAAGCCTGAATCACTTATCGTTCATGTAGGTGACAGAAAGGGACATGATATGCGTTACGCTATCGACCCAACTAAGATTCACAATGAATTAGGATGGCTTCCAGAAACTAAGTTTGAAGATGGTATTAAGAAGACAATCCAGTGGTATCTTGATAACAAGGAATGGTGGGAGACAATCATTTCTGGCGAATATCAGAACTACTATGAGAAAATGTACAGCAACCGCTAATTAACACATTTATTCTGTAAGGAGATTTGACATGAAGATATTAGTTACAGGCGTTGGCGGTCAGCTCGGCCACGACGTTATGAATGAACTGATAGGCAGAGGTCATACAGGCGTTGGCAGCGACATCGCACCTGAATACTCAGGAATTGCTGATGGAAGCGCTGTCACAACAGCCGAATATGTACCTATGGATATAACTGATGCTGCTCAGGTTTCTGAAGTTATCACTAAGGTTTCACCTGATGTTGTAATTCACTGTGCAGCATGGACAGCTGTTGATGCTGCCGAAGATGATGATAAGAAAGCCAAGGTTAAGGCTATCAATGCAGATGGCACTCAGAATATTGCCAATGTCTGCAAGAAACTTGACTGCAAGATGGTATACATCAGTACTGATTATGTATTTGACGGTCAGGGCGAAACACCTTGGGAGCCAGACTGCAAGGACTACAAGCCTCTTAATGTATATGGAGAGACTAAGCTTGCCGGAGAACTTGCTGTTTCTAACACTCTTGATAAATACTTTATCGTGCGTATTGCATGGGTATTTGGTGTTAATGGAAAGAACTTTATTAAGACTATGCTTAATGTTGGAAAGACTCATGACGAGGTTCGTGTTGTCAACGACCAGATTGGTACTCCAACTTACACATTAGATCTTGCAAGACTTCTTGTTGATATGGTTGAAACTGACAAGTACGGTTACTACCATGCAACTAATGAAGGGGGATACATTTCATGGTATGACTTTACTAAGGAAATCTATGCACAGGCAGGTCTTTCTACTAAGGTTACACCCGTAACTACTGCTGAATACGGCATTTCTAAAGCTGCAAGACCTTTTAACAGCCGTTTAGATAAGAGCAAGCTTACTGCTAACGGATTCACTCCGCTTCCAACATGGCAGGATGCTCTTCACAGATTCTTAAAAGAAATCGGCGAAATCTAATCCGGCACATTAATCTGTGCAATTTAGTACAGGTTATACACATTATAAGCATTAATAAGGAGATTTTATCATGGGACAGATTACAATTGAAAAGAATGTCGCAGGTATCGAGGGACTTTGTGTCATCACTCCTGCTGTTCACGGCGATAACCGTGGATATTTTATGGAAACATACAGCCAGCGTGATATGGAAGAAGCTGGTATCAATATTAACTTTGTTCAGGACAACCAGTCTATGAGTACTAAGGGTGTTCTTCGTGGTCTTCACTTCCAGAAGCATTTCCCACAGACAAAGCTTGTAAGAGCTATCAAGGGAGCCGTTTTTGATGTAGCTGTTGACCTTCGTACAGACTCTGAAACTTATGGAAAGTGGTACGGAATCCTTCTCACAGAGGAGAATAAGAAGCAGTTCCTTATCCCTAAGGGATTTGCACATGGCTTCCTCGTTCTTACTGATACAGCGGAATTCTGCTACAAGTGCGATGACTTCTATCATCCTAACGACGAGGGCGGTCTTGCATGGAATGACCCTGCAATCGGTATTGAATGGCCAGAGCTTACAGGCACTTACAATGGCTCAGCTTCAGGCGAAGGCTACGCTTTAAGCGATGGAACAAAGCTTAACTTAAGTGATAAGGACCAGCTTTGGGATACACTTGAGAACACATTTAAGTTTGATTAATTATTATAATAAAAACTGCGGCTCTTATGAACCGCAGTTTTTATTATATGTACTCATTATTGCTGCAAAACATATAAACACCGGGAAGACCTCGAATTTAAATAGATTTCCTGTTCCCTGCAGAATATATGCTATTACCGCCATTCCTATTGCCGTTATCATATATCTGCTTCCATATCCCTGCAGCAAAGAATCATCATTGCTATTGCTAATATCTTTTTCTGGTTTAGTCCTGTCCTCTATTGATTCCAGCACATTATGCGTTGTAAATATAAACACTGCAACAGACATCAATATCTGAATAATTCCTATAAAAATCATTAGATAAAAAGTATAATTATTTCTGTAATTATTAATCATAACGATTGTAATTATCACAATTATATCCAGTCCTGTAATACACATATATATACGGTTTAACACGACTTTTCTGATATTTTTTATACATCCCTTAACTCTGTCATCAAATATTATAAGCATCATATATATTATACACCCAGCTATTATAAATGCCGTTGTCTTATATGATGTAAGAAATGCTGATGACGCAGACAATGCAATAACCTTATTAGTAAATACATTTATATATGCAAACAGCCTTCCCAGAATAAAAATCATAAGCACTATAAGTTCATATCTCGTAAAGCATTCATATTTTCTTAATGCTATTGGCAGCATAACAAGAAGCACTATCACCATGCCCGTAACAGCCATATTACCTGTTGCAGATATAAGTCCCATTTCACATAAACCAGCCGCTGCCAGATAATATATTTTTTTATTATCATCTGATAAAAGGAATGCATACACACAAACTGCAAACATCATAACAGTATACATGCAATACGCGTCCGTACAGCCTTTAGCAGAAATTAAGAATCTCAATATTGTAATGATATTTATAATTACAGATGCAGCTATCATAATCATCATATCTGTTTCTTCATACGAATAACATGCAGATATAACAATATATATACACGTACATCCTATAAACAATAACATTCCCTGAATTATGCTTCCGGTTCCGCTGAATTCATAACCTGCAGCCGGTGATATAAAGCACCACACTACTGACAGTAATATCAGAATACCTGGCACAACACATCTGCTTTTAATCCCCGTAGTTATAATATCTTTAAAACCATCTTTACTGTTAATCAGCTTATTAATAACTGCACACAGCAATACCAGCAGCGCCAGTGCTATAAAAATATTGCAAAAAGCCGATGATACTTTTCTGTTCTGTGCAATAACAGCAAAAGGAAAGATAACTGCCATAATAAGCACAGTTACCTTTCCAATTAAAAACTTTAACTTCTGATATATCCCCATATACCTTCTCCCCCGTATAAATACATTTTAAAATCAGGTAAAATTAATGGCCATCCGGATGATAAGTATCAACCACCTTCTTAAGATACTCTCTTATATTACCTGTCTCTGAATAAGCTTCTTCCTTAAGTTTCTCAAGATTATCAAAGAAATTCTCCTTGTCAAACTCAATCGGTTTTCCAATATGAATAAGCTTATTATCCGTCTCCTGAAGTCCTTCCTCTTTCATAAGAAGTTCCTCGTATAATTTTTCTCCCGGTCTGAGTCCCGTATATTTAATCTCCATATCAACGCCAAGTGTATAACCTGACAGTCTGATAAGATTCTTTGCAAGGTCATCAATCTTAACCGGTTCGCCCATATCAAGAATGAATATCTCTCCACCCTTGGCATATGCGCCTGCCTGAAGAACAAGCGAAACAGCCTCCGGTATTGTCATGAAATATCTTATAATGTTAGGATCTGTAACTGTAACAGGTCCTCCTGCCTCAATCTGTTTCTTAAAAAGCGGTATAACAGAACCATTGCTTCCAAGTACATTACCGAATCTTACAGCAACGAAATCTGTCTTGGATATCTCGTTATACGTCTGGACAATCATCTCACAGATACGCTTTGTTGCTCCCATTACATTAGTTGGATTAACAGCCTTATCTGTACTTATCATAACAAACTTCTTAACGCCATACTTGTCTGCCATCTTAGCGACATTCCATGTACCGACAACATTATTCTTAACAGCCTCATCAGGACTGACTTCCATAAGAGGTACATGCTTATGTGCTGCTGCATGATATACAATATCTGGCTTGTACTGTGCGAATACGCTTTCAAGCCTTGACACATTTCTTATTGAACCAATAAGAGTAACAACATTGGCATCAGGATAATTAATCTTTAATTCCTGCTGAATATCATAGGCATTATTCTCATATATATCAAATATAATGAGCTGCTTAGGCTTGTGGCTTACAAGCTGACGGCAAAGCTCTGAACCAATGGAACCGCCTCCTCCTGTTACCATAATAACCTTATCCTTAACATATCCCATAATAGATTCAATATCTACTTCAATCGGATCTCTTCCAAGAAGGTCAAGCACATCAACATTACGGATAGAATTAACATTAATCTCTCCGTCTACCATCTGATATACGCCCGGCAGAATCTTAAGAGTACAGTCTGTCTCTTTACAAATGTTTAATATATCCCTTTTAACTTCATTAGATGCTGATGGAATTGCAAATATAATCTCATCAATATCATAAAGCTTTGCTGCATCCTTAATCTTATCTCTTGTTCCTATAACCTTAACGCCTCTTATGTACTTGCCAACCTTACGGCGGTCATCATCAATAATACATGCTATATTGGAATTAGCAAGATAGCTTGAACTCTGGATTTCCCTCATAATAACATTGGTTGCCTCTCCGGCACCGATAATCATTACATTGTTGGAAGTCTTAATATTTCTGTATTTATTAAGAATTGTCCTTATCATTCTGTACATAAAACGGCTTGCACATATTGCTATAATAAGATATATTGCGGCGTTAAAATAGCAGCTTCTCGGAAGCATATTTCCTACTATCCTGTTACAGACATAATGTACAATCTCTACCGTAATACATGCCTCTGCAATCCTATATACTTCTGCGATACTCGCATACTGCCACAGACTGTGATACAGTCTGAACACCCAGAAAATAAACAGCGATATTATTGTATAAGGCAGCATATTCTCTACATAATTACTGATATATTGAGGTTCAATGGATACAATGCCTACATCAAATCTCATTATCAACGACAGGTACACACATGCATTCAGTAAAAATGTATCTGTTAAAAACAAGAAAAACCTTCTTACTAAAAGCTGCATCCTGTCCTTTTTAGTCTCACCCATTATCTGTTCTCCGTTTCTTTTGCTGGCTTTTTACCTGCCAACCCACATACTGTACCAATTCCATAAGAAATATGCAACAAGAAAAATAAAAACGGTAACGCAAAACATGTTTTATTGCGCTCCTTTTTAGCTCCTATAACTGCAACAACTGACATAATAACTGCCAGAAGCCAGTATGCTCCCCACATAAGTCCTGTAAGACCGTATACAATACGCGAAAAAAGCGACTTCACAGCAAGCAGCTTACATGACACACTTGCAACTGTTGTAACAATAATAGCCATAACAAAAGCCCATGGAACAAAATGATATATAGAAAGGCATCCCGGACACACCTTACTTGTCTTTCCAATCCAGTAACCGTTAGCATATTTCTGCTTCAGCATCTTAGGAAGTGAACTCCTTGTATGCTGGTATGATATTATATCTGGGCAGAATCTCAGTCTGAATCCTGCTTTTCTCATACGGTAATGAATCTCATTATCCTCTGTTCTTGTAAGTGATTCATTATAATATCCGATTTTTTCAAACACTTCTCTTCTATACGCAGCATGAAACAGTGATTTCATATATATCTTCTCTCCTGTCCCATTACCACCATTCCTGTAAGGCGCTATGCTTGAACCGAACATCGAACTCTCAGCTAGAAGCAGCGTATCCTTCCATGGCGTCTGTTCATCAGCTATATTAGGTCGCATACCGCCTACAACCATCTCGCCTTCTTCTAACACCTTAACATTCTTGCTGACAAAATCCACCGGGATATGTGCATGTGCATCAACTCTTATAACAGCTTCCCCTGTATAATTATCAAGCAGCACATTCCATCCACACGGAAGCGTCTTCTTAGGATTGTCAAGCACGATTATCTGTCTTGCTCCCATCTTATTCTCATCAGCAAACTTCTGCATAACAGCCTTTGTTCCATCCGTGGATGCAGAATCAACAAGCACAACCTCCATAAGACTATGATCATAATCCTGCCTGCTTATGTCATCAAGAATATTCTTTATCGTATTCTCCTCGTTATATGCAATAACAGCAATTGTAATAAACATACTCTACCTACTTTTTAACAGTCATTCTTTCACTTCCAACTACTGATGTAAATGTATCCCACAATACAGCCGCATCAGCTTTCACGCCAAAATGTTTCATACTTTCAAGGTTATAACGCATTTTTGCCGGTAATACTTCATTCAGATATATATTATCTGTACTTTTTTCATCAACAGCCTCACCAAGAAGCTTGTCCTCATCCTTATAAGCAATACTTGTCCTTGATGTAAGTCCGGCAGGAAGAAGAAGTGTCGCATACATCTCCTTGGTGTACTTCTTAACATACTTAGGAACTTCCGGTCTTGTTCCGACAAGAGTCATATCCCCTGCAAGTATATTAAAAAGCTGAGGAAACTCGTCCATTCTGTACTTTCGTAAAAATGCTCCAACCTTAGTGATTCTTGAATCATTATCTACAGTCACTGCTGCCCCTAGCTTACTTGCATTGTCAACCATAGTCCTGAACTTGTATATACGAAAAATTCTTCCATACTGTGTTACTCTCGCCTGCCTGAAAAAAACAGGTCCCGGTGAATCAAGTCTGATTGCAAGTGCAATTATTCCCATTGGAATAATTAAAACTGCCAGCATAATACCAGCAACAATAACATCAAGCACTCTTTTCATCTCTAACCACATTCTGTGTTTCATAAGTATATTATAGTATTTTCTTACTTCCTTAGTTCTCATTTCATCAGGAAGAAGCTGCCATGGTCTTAACTCCATCGTAATCAATCCCCTTTTTGTTGTTGTATAACTAATGTCCGATTATTTCATTCTGTTAAACTGCTCTATTACATATTCTACCTGTTCATCAGTAAGACATGTATGAAGCGGCAGTGTAATCTCATTACGATACATATTATATGAATGTGGAAAATCCTTAATATCAAATCCCATGTTCTTATATGCCGTATGCATTGGAAGCGGCTTAAAATGTACATTAGTTGCAACACCTGCCTCAGCAAGTCTTGTAATCAGTTCATTACGCTCCTTAACATCCTTTCCAAGAAGCCTTACAAGATACAGATGACCACTTGAAGTATATTCATCTGTAAAATGCTTCATAATATCCACATCATCGGCTGCAATCCCTTGTGTATATCTCTCAATTATATCTCTTCTTCTCTTAAGAAGTCCCGGATATCTCTTAAGCTGTACAAGCCCAATAGAAGCCATAATATCAGTCATGTTACATTTGTAATAAGTTCCTTTGATATCATATTCCCATGCACCAAGCTTAGTCTTTGCAAGCGCATCCTTAGACTGTCCGTGAAGTGAGTAAAGCATTATCTGCTTATATATATCCTCATCATCAACTCCCGGAATACTTCTCCATGTAAGAGCTCCGCCTTCTGCTGTTGTAAGGTTCTTGACTGCATGAAATGAAAAGCTTGTAAAGTCAGCCTTCATTCCACTCATAACACCACCCTCACTTGCTCCGAAACCATGTGCAGAATCAGCAACAATTGCAACTCTGCCAAGTGCCTCCTGAAGGGGTGTTGAAGCCTTAAATATATTCTTTTTACTCTCGACAATCTTTCTTATCCTGTCATAGTCAACCATAACACCACCTATATCTACAGGTATTACAGCCTTGGTACTCTCATTAATTGCAGCTTCAAGCGCGTCATAATCAAGGTGATATGTGTCCTTTTCAACATCAATAAGAACAAGCTTTGCATTAACATGCGCAACGACACTTGCAGATGCTGTATAAGTGTATGCAGGAACAATAACCTCATCGCCCTCACCGATTCCTAACAGACGGAGTGCTGTCTCTAAACATGCTGTAGCTGAATTGAGACATGCCGCCCTGTTACAGCCTGTAAACTGAGCAATATTTCTTTCAAACTCTTTAGTTCTTGGACCTGTTGTAATCCATCCTGACCTTAAAGCCTCAGAAACTGCCTGAATCTCTTCCTCGGTTATATCTGGTGGTGAAAATAAAATATTCATAACTCTTATCTCCTTTTCGTACTCTGCTTTGTAGATGACTTTGTTGTTGCAGGAGTGACTGTTGGAACCTGTACCTGTGTTGTAGTCTCCTGGGTACCTCCACTTATCATTTCTGGAAATGCATATGTCAGGTCTCCTGCTGTATTAGCAATTGATATTGTATAACTAACTGTATTATATCCATTCTGCGAAAGTGTAATCGTCTTCTTTCCAGATGATTTATCAAATGAACACGGAACAGTTCCTATGTATTCACTATTAACATAAAGTACCGCTCCCTTAGGTGCTGTTATTGATACCTTATATCCACTTGTATTATCAGCCGCTGTACTTGTTGATGTACCGGATGAAGTCATATCGATAACCTTCGTAACATAAGCTGAGTTAACATTTATAATCTCAGAGTATTCCTGATAATTGTTGGCTACCAGCTTAATTCTGTGAGTTCCATAAGTCAAAGAAACAGGGGATGAATAATCAACCTCAGTTCCATCTATACTCATTACTGCACCGGACGGAGTAACCGAGAAATTAACCGCACCTGTTTTAACAGGATCCGTCTGGACTTCTGAAAAATCAACTGTGGTAGTTGCATCCTTTGATATAGTAACAGTCTTACTTGCTGACAAGCTGCCATTACGGACATTAACCGTAAATGTACCAACAGGTGCAGTCACCAGCATATCCCTGGTAATACCCAGAAGCTGTCTGTTTCCTATACTTATATAGCCTCCATTAAGTGCATCTGTACCGGTAACCTTAAGATATCCGTGTCCGTCTGTTACTTCAACAGAATAGACTTTGTCTCCTATGCCTCTTATGACCATCTTATCCTGATCAACAAGCTGTGCAATACTTATTCTTTCATCTCCTGAAAGTACCACTGTGTAGCTTTCATATACCATATTGGATGCACCAATACTTATTTTTCTTGAACTTTCATCTACAGTTATTCCTGAAACATCGTATCTCGCCCAGGCATCACTGTTTCCATATATCTTAGTCGCTTTGCCCTTCTTATCGACATATACATCATATATGCCTCCCATATCCATGGTTGCCGCAGCCTTTACCTTACCGTATGCGTCCTGAATATCTGTGCCACCTGAATAAGGCACTTCATATTCTGTTCCTGTGGATATATCAACAAACCTCATTTTAAGGTCACTTATATCACGCTGGGAAAGTACACCTGTAAATGTAGGATTCTCCCCATCACCTTTTATATCCTTATTAACAGTTGGTGCCGGTGTGATACTGCTTCCTGGCACCATTGCATTGCTGCTATTCTTACCAGATGCTGTACATGCAGTCGTTCCTGCACAGAATATCACAACCAGACATATTGCCAATATCCTTTTAATAATATGTACATTCTTATACTTTCGTTCCATATACATTCCTCGCAAAAAACTTATCCCCTCGTATCCTCCGATTTTATCACAGACCACACATTTTATCAATTAATTCTCTTCTTTGTATATTCTGTGAAATAACAACTTTCAGCTTATCTATATTCTTTGCCGGAACCCACACTTTTCCGGCATTATAATACTGGTTAATAATCTTCCAGAATTTTTCTGGAAAACTTAACAATGCAACCAGCATATCAAGGTCTACATCTGCAAGAGGTTTTAATTTATCATATTCATCAACAATCCTGTATGCCACATTGATATCCCAGTCATGCTTTTCCATAACCTTTCTTAAGAACTGGTATAAATCAGCGACCTGACAGTCATTATGGCATTTTTCGAAATTAGTCACGGCAGAACCTCCATTTTCTGTATCAAGAAAAACATTATGGTAATTATAACTGCCATGTACTAACTCCCGTGTCTGTTCCATCCTCTCAAAACGCTCATCGAACTGTTCTGATTTAAGCAGTTCACTTGCATTATCTGCCTCTTTGTAAAATGTATCTATCGCACCAAGCGCTATCTGTTCAAATTCATTTTTCTTCTTCTTGCCACGCATATAATTAGCGGCTTTCTTAATCTCCTTTGTGTGCCTGTCAAGGTTCTGTCTCATCCCTGCGCCCTTATCAAACTGGACATAAATATTCTGTGTGCGGCTTTCACTTGCTTTCAGCTCTGCCTCCTGTCCGTAATCTTCTGACTCCGCCAGCGCCATGCACTCCCAATGCCTCATCATATTCTGATTTTCACCTTCCTGCACATATTTAACTCCAGCTGAAGAAACAACATTTAAACAAATGTGCAGCTGCGCCAGTGTTCTCACTGCCCCCACAACATCATTTACAGACTTGACATCACATTCCCTGCCGCCAAACCAGTTTTTCATCACATATTTCCGCCCGTCATCTCCCACTGTAAAAAGTTCCCCATCCTGATTTCTTACATATGAATCAACATTGTTAAATCCTGCCTCTGATACTGCATTTGTCACTGCCTCATCCCGCAGATAAAACCCGTCATTTCTGCTGCATTCAAGAAAAAGCCTGCATCCCCTGTCAGTAAAAAGGATTATTCCTCCACGACCTTTTACCATTTTCTTAATCTGCATATCATAAAATTTAAGACACTCTAATGATTTATCGTTCATAAAATCCCCCGTTTCTGCACTTGATACAGACGTCTTCTGCACATACGCCTACGTCTGCCTTATCTTATGAAAATAAATGCATCTATATTCCTGTGAATCCGTATCTTGATGAAAATGTGTTTTTTTCTTATAATAAGTAGATGTGAGTTTTTCTTCACATTTATAATAAACATTATTGCAGGGGGAGATTATGCCTGAAAACTACCATATTGACATGCCGGAAGCAGTCAGGAATATTATACATACAATAGAAGAGCATGGATTTAAAGCGTATGCAGTTGGTGGCTGTATAAGGGACAGTATCCTTGGACGCACACCTGATGACTGGGACATAACAACTTCTGCTGTACCAGCCCAGGTGAAATCTTTCTTTAAAAGAACGATAGACACAGGAATTGCACACGGAACCGTGACTGTCATGATTAATAAAACAGGATATGAAGTGACCACTTACAGAATTGATGGTGAATATGAAGACGGCAGACATCCTAAATCTGTTGAATTTTCTGCCAGCCTTGTAGATGACCTGTGCCGCCGTGATTTTACAATAAATGCAATGGCATACAACGATACTGATGGATTTGTTGATGAATTCAACGGACTTGGTGATTTAGATGCAAAAATAATCCGTTGTGTTGGTCAACCGGAATTAAGATTTACAGAGGACGCATTAAGAATGATGCGTGCCATAAGATTTTCTGCACAGCTTGGATTTACCATTGACGGGCCAACATGGAACGCAATTAAAAAGCTTGCTCCGTCAATCAGTAAAATAAGCATGGAACGTATTCATGTGGAACTTGGCAAAACTCTTATGTCAGCACATCCCGATTATGTATCTGAATATTCAGAAGCAGGACTTTTCGCACCAATACTCCCGGTAATTGACAATGCATTAAAGAGCCGTTACAGCCGCAAGATACTTGCCACCTTACGACACACACCGGATAACATATACCTGCGCTACGCTGCACTTTTCATAACTTCTTCACCTGATGAAGCAGCAAAATCACTCCGCGCATTGAAAATGGATAACAAGACAGTTGACACAGTATCTAAGCTTGTTGAATTATCAAAAATCGATATAGATGAAACAGAACCCGCTGTACGTACTGCACTTAACAAATACGGCAGAGAATTTCTTCCTCTGTGGCATGAACTTATGATGTCAGTAATACAGGCTTCAGAAGAAATTACAGGAATTGGCAATCCAGCAAAAGTAAAGCATCTCCTTACTCTTAAACGCCTTGCAACAGATATCTTAGAGCGCGGCGACTGCTTTACAATTAAAGACCTTGATATATCAGGAAATGACTTGATAGAGTATGGACTGCAGGGACACGAAATCGGCGAAACACTGAAATCCCTGCTTAATATAGTTATAGAGAATCCCAAGCTCAACGACAAAGCAACTCTGATTGCTATGATTGAACATATTAAATAATATAAAAAAATATCCCTCACCAGTACCTTTCCGGCAAATCTGGTGGGGGATTCTTTTAATTCCCATCTTATATTTAATTAATATGCCTTACCCCAGTAAACCATAGCCTTAGCTGGCTTACCACAGCATACGCACACATCGCTTAACTTCTCCTGTGCGAATGGCATACATCTTGATGTACATGTAGTATCTTCCTTAATCTTGTCCTCACAAGCCTGGTCTCCACACCACATAGCCTTGATGAATCCAGCCTTATTAGCTGCTGTATCCTTGAATTCATCATAATTAAGAGCTGTATATGTATGAGCTTCTCTGTGAGCTCTTGCTCTCTCAAGCATATCCTTCTGGATAGTATCAAGAATTTCTGGAATTATGTCTGCAAGCTCATCGATAGATACAGTAATCTTCTCTCTTGTATCACGACGAACAATAACAGCCTGATTAGCCTCAATATCTCTTGGTCCCATCTCAACTCTTACAGGGATACCACGCATCTCCTGTTCAGAGAACTTCCAGCCAGGATTCTTATCTGAATCATCAACCTTAACACGAAGTCCTGCTGCCTTAAGAGCCTGACCAACTTCATAAGCCTTATCAAGAACGCCTGCCTTCTTCTGCATAATAGGAATAACATCAACCTGAACAGGTGCAACCTTAGGTGGAAGCACAAGTCCTGAATCATCACCGTGAGTCATAATAACAGCACCGATAAGTCTTGTTGTTGTTCCCCATGAAGTCTGGTGAACATATTTTAACTTATTATCCTTGTCTGTGTACTGGATACCAAATGCTTTGGCAAAACCATCACCAAAGTTATGGCTTGTACCTGACTGGAGAGCCTTACCATCATGCATAAGCGCCTCGATAGTATAAGTAGCCTCTGCTCCTGCAAACTTCTCCTTATCAGTCTTACGTCCCTTAATTACAGGGATTGCAAGAACTTCCTCACAGAAGTCAGCGTAAAGGTTAAGCATCTGCTGTGTACGTGCCTCAGCCTCTTCTGCTGTAGCATGTGCTGTATGGCCTTCCTGCCATAAGAACTCTCTTGAACGAAGGAAAGGTCTTGTCTCCTTCTCCCATCTTACAACTGAACACCACTGGTTATATACCTTTGGTAAATCTCTGTATGACTGTATCTCATCTTTATAGAAATCACAGAAAAGTGTCTCTGATGTAGGTCTTACACACATTCTTTCCTGAAGTGGATTAAGTCCGCCATAAGTTACCCATGCAACTTCTGGTGCAAATCCTTCTACATGATCCTTCTCAACCTCAAGAAGGCTCTCTGGAATGAACATTGGAAGATAAACATTCTCAACACCTGTTTCCTTGAATCTTCTGTCCATCTCATTCTTAATATTCTCCCAGATTGCATATCCAGCCGGCTTAAAAATCATGCATCCCTTGACGCTTGAGTAAGACATAAGCTCTGCCTTCTTACACACATCTGTGTACCACTGAGCGAAATCCTCTTTCATGGATGTAATCGCTTCTACTAATTTCTTATCTTCTGCCATAATAAACCTCTTTCTATGACATTACAGACCCGTTTCATACGGAGCCTGATGCGAATGCTGCTTCGCATTGTCCGCCTGCCATTGACGGCACCACTAGAGTTTATCATGTTCTAAAATGCTTTTCAAGTAAAGAACAAGTGCTTTTATTATACAATATGATATTGGGCCAAGAATAAATCCGACAACACCATACACAAGTATCCCGACATATATAACCGCAAGCATTGTAAATGGCGCAATTCCCATCCTGTCGCCCATACATTTTGACTCCATAATCTCCCTCACAAAATAAGTGATAATATACAGAACCACAAGAATCACCGCATTTTTCACATGCCCAAAAAGCAGACTTCCCACAGCCCACGGTATCAGCACTGTTCCCGTACCGAATATCGGAAGCGCGTCAATAATTCCCGTCAGCACACCAAGAAGAATTGCATATGGATTGCCTATCATTAAAAATGCGGTGGAACACAGCACCATATTAATCGACATTATAATAAGCTGCACCCTGAAATATACATTTATCAAAGTCCTAAGTCCCACATGCACCGCCCCGACTTCGTCCTTAAATATAGTGTTCTCCCGCCAGCTTCTGTACTTTTCCATTCCAGCCGCCGCATATATCGTTCCAATAAAACACACCACAAGTCCGGCAACCGCCATAACGCACCATGTTATAACCGGAACAGAATGTTTTCTCATAATTGTAAAGAACATCTGCTGCCCGTCACCATCTATAATTATCCCTTTACATTTTTCAAAAAATGCGTAACTGCAGCCTTCTTTTAGCTTAATCCAACCATCAATACGGCAGCATACAAGCTTAAACTGCCCATCAAGGCTGTTAATATTCTCATCAAAATTGGCTATGAAATCTTTAAGTTCGCGAAACGCCATATAACCGACATACAGCAGCACCGAAAGAATAATAAGTGTTACCATCGTTACAACAATGCTTGCTGCAAGCGTCTTTTTCTCCCTTAAAAGTTTCGCCAGCCCCACTATCGGCTTTTGAAGCAGCACCGCAAAACAGAATGCAAGCATGAACGGCCACACATAATAGAAAAGTACCTTAAATATAAAGAAAACCACCGCAATAATAACCACACTCCCCAAAAGAAGCGTCAAACGCTTCCTGAAACTCCACATATTTTCACCCATATGCCACCTCACACCTGCTAATACTTATCGTTTAATTAGTGTGTGCGTGGCTGGGACATTTATTCGCTGAATGTTGTTGATTAATTATTAAAACAAATGTATTCTTAATAAAAACATTAAAAGGATACAACCATGCTTAATATAATACACGAAACAAAAGACATTATTATAGTGAATAAACCAGCCGGACAGCTATCCCAGGGTGCGAAAGGATTTGATTTGGACCTTGTAAGTGAAGTTATGACTTACAACGCTTCACAGGGAAAGCCTGCATATGCAGCAATAATCAACCGCCTTGACCGGCCGGTTTCAGGACTTGTGCTTATCGCAAAGAATAAGTCCGCAGCAGCAAAGTATTCCACACTAATGCAGAAAGAAGACGGATTTAATAAACAATATGAAGCTTTAATATGTGGAAAACTATCCGAACCAAAAGGAACCTTTGTGGATTATTTAAAAAAAGATGGAAGAACCAACACTTCAGCCGTTGTTCCATCCGACGCCGCCGCTAATGATAAAGAAGCAAAGCTTTCAAAACTTGAATATGAAGTGATATCTTATGATGAAGTTAAAGACATTACACATGTAAGAATACATCTGATTACCGGCAGACATCACCAGATAAGAGTTCAGTTTGCAAGCCGCAGGCATCCGCTTGTTGGAGATTATAAGTATATCACTGCTGATTGCGGCATGGATAACGCCGTTAAAGCAGTGGCACTTAAAAGGAACCAGATTGCGCTGTGTGCAGTTTCACTTACAATTAAAAATGAAACATATAGTATTGTGCCTGATTTCATGCCCGGCTGAGTCCAATAATCAACAAAAATATAAGACCTGCGAACATTATGTACGCAGGTCTTTGTCAAAACTTCCGTCAATTACATCTTGAAGCGGTATCCCACACCCCATATAGTCTCAATATACTGAGGCTTACTTGTATCAAGCTCAATCTTCTCTCTGATTTTCTTGATGTGTACGGTTACAGTTGCAATGTCACCGATTGAATCCATATCCCAGATTTCCTTGAAAAGTTCTTCCTTAGTAAAGACATGGTTAGGATTCTCAGCAAGAAATGTAAGAAGGTCGAATTCCTTTGTTGTAAATGGCTTCTCCTCACCATTAACAAATACTCTTCTCGCTGTCTTATCAATCTTGATTCCTCTGATTTCAATAATATTGTTATTGTGCTTAGAATTGCTTACAAGTCTGTCATATCTTGCAAGGTGTGCCTTAACTCTTGCAACAAGCTCACTAGGGCTGAATGGCTTGGTCATGTAATCATCCGCACCAACTCCAAGTCCTCTTATCTTATCGATATCTTCCTTCTTGGCAGATACCATGATAATAGGAATATCCTTAACTTCTCTTACCTGCTTGCATATCTCGAAACCATCAGTTCCGGGAAGCATGATATCAAGGATACACATATCAATATCCTCATGCAGTGCAGCCGCAAGTCCGCTTGTTCCGTCATTACATACCTCAACCTCATATCCGTTAAGTTCAAGGTAATCCTTCTCAATATCTGCAATACTCTCTTCATCTTCTACAATTAATATCTTGCTCATAGTTAGTAGTCCCCTTTCGTGTAGTTTCATTATGCATTCTCAGGATTCTCTTCATCCTTAGCTTTAAGCAGATTAAGATGCATGGTCGTGCCTTCGCCCTCTACACTCTCTGCCCATATCTTTCCTTTGTGGTCCTCAACAATCTTCTTGACAATCGCAAGACCAATACCGCTTCCACCATGCTTGCTGTTTCTTGACTCATCAGTTCTGTAGAAACGCTCAAATATTCTCTCAACATCCTTGGCAGCAATACCAATACCGTTATCCGAAAATACCGCATGAATGTAGTCGCCTTCATCATACAGGTCAATCTTAATTTTTCCCTGCCGTCCCTCAGCCATATATTTAACCGAGTTACTTATAATATTATTAACAACCCTCTTTAACTGCTCCGGGTCAACATTCATATATGCCGGCTCAGTAAGATGGTCATTATATTCCAGTTCAATCTGGCTTGCCTCAAGCTCAGTGCCTATCTCTTCACAACAGTCTCCAAAGTAGTCACTTACATTACATCTGACAAATGTATATGGAACCCTGTTAGTATCAAGCCTTGAATATATAGTAAGCTCATCAATCAGCTTGTCCATATCATTAACCTTATTGGCAATAGTCTGGATGTACTTGGCCTGCTTCTCCGGTGTGTTGGCAATTCCGTCACGCAAGCCTTCAACATATCCCTTGATAGCCGTAAGCGGTGTCTTTAAGTCATGCGAAATATTTCTGATAAGCTCCTTCTCCTCGGCATCAGACTTAATCTTATCCTCCGCACTCTGCTTAAGTACAACTCGCATCTCTTCAAAGTCACGGCATACATCTCCGATTTCGTTGTTAGACACCTTCGGCATCTCGAAATCCATATTGCCTTCCTTGATATTATTAGTCGCAAGCTTCAGCTTATTAAGCGGTTTAACAATAGAACTGTATATCCACAGTGTAAGTCCAAGACTTGTAATAACAAGCACCATTATTATAACAAATATAACTTCCATTATAAATGTTTTAATCTGCGGAAGCACCTGTCTTAACGACGTAACAATTGAAACACTGTAACAGTTGCCTACGGAATCACGGAAGTTAAGCTGTTTTATAAGATTCTGGTACTCACCACCCTTATAAGTTCCAACATCCGAAATATTTTCCTCTGCGTCCGAATAATCAGGCAGAATCTTTATCAGTTCCCTGTCTGATGAACCTGTCGAATTATATATAATATTTCCATTTTTCCTGACAACAAGACATGACATCTTTGAAGCAAGTTCTTCAGAAAGTTCCCCAAGATATTCCTCATTATCGAATTTCTCAGGCTCTGTCTCTACCTCAGCCTTCATGTCCTCATATATGCTGTCTGTAATCTTCCCAAGAAGAACAATCGGTGAATACACACCCACCAGCACAGCACCATCATCAACATCATATGTTCTCTCAATACTTCCCTTATGAATACAGTACAGACCTCCCATTGCAAGTCCGCTTAACAGCACAGGAAGTATAACCATAATACAGAAAGAAATATACAACTTATTCTTTAGCTTCATAATTAACCCCTTTTCTTCTCAATACTACCATATACAGGGATATTTGTAACATTACAAATGTATTAATTTTATTAAATATAAATTAAAACAGCTGTAACGGAATATCCGCTACAGCCTGCAATTAACCTATCTTGAGCCTGAACTTCTGAAGTTCTCTCTCTGAATCAACTCTTTTAATAATTCCACCAAGGTTAGTAATCTTTCCTTCAAAATCCTCATAACCTCTCTGGATATACTCAATATCATCAATCTCTGATATTCCATCTGCTGCAAGCGCAGCAATAACAAGTGCCGCACCAGCTCTTAAATCCGGAGCATTAAGCTGCACACCACAAAAACTTTTAACACCTTCAATATAGGCTGTGTTACCCTCAACCTTAATCTTGGCACCCATTCTTCCAAGCTCATCAACATATTTGAATCTGTTCTCAAATATGCTCTCAGTTACCATACTTGAACCTTCAGCAAGTGCAAGTACAACTGAAATCTGTGGCTGCATATCCGTTGGAAATCCAGGATATGGCAACGTCTTAACATTAGTACTCTTAAGTGTACAGCCCTCTGCTATAACTCTTAAGCTGTCATCGCCTTCCTCAATTCTGCATCCCATCTCAATCAACTTTGCAGATATCGATTCCATATGCTTAGGAATAATATCCTGAATAACAACATCACCATGTGTAGCTGCTGCTGCCATCATAAATGTTCCGGCCTCAATCTGATCCGGAATAATAGAATAAGTACATCCGTGAAGTCTCTTAACGCCTTTGATACGGATTACATCAGTTCCTGCACCTTTAATGTTAGCACCCATAGAATTCAGGAAATTCGCTACATCAACTATATGCGGTTCCTTAGCCGCATTTTCCAGAATAGTGTCTCCCTCTGCCATACATGAAGCCATCATAAGATTAATTGTTGCACCAACTGTTACAACATCAAAATAAACATGAGCTCCTGTAAGCTTCTCTGCCTTTGCATGTACAACTCCACAATCTATATCAACATCCGCACCAAGTGCCTTAAAGCCCTTGATATGCTGGTCAATTGGACGGCTTCCGATATTACATCCACCAGGGAGTGCAACATGAGCCTCATTGTACTTGCCAAGTAAAGCACCTAACAGATAGTAAGATGCTCTTATTTTTCTTATATAATCATATTCTACATTAGTATCACAGATTGAACCACCATTTATCTGAACGGAATTGTTATAAACATACTTAACCTTAGCACCAATTCCCTCTATAGCCTGAAGTAAAACTCTTGTGTCTCTAACATTAGGTACATTTTCAATTGTTACAGTATCATCTGTCATAATTGCTGCCGCAAGAATACCTAAAGCTGCATTCTTTGCGCCACCAATGGAAACTTTTCCTCTGAGTGGCACTCCACCCTTGACAACATATTGTTCCATATAGCACCTCTAAACATAATAGTCACATCTTATAAAGTATATCACAGAACTTTGATTTGTAAAGATTTTCGCTGAAAATACATTTATAAAAATATGGCAAATTAACCCCTGTTATAATTATATGCAGAAATTGCATTTTGTTACATAACAAAGGCTGTCCTTTATCAGGGCAGCCTTATTATTTTATACACTACTAATTCTTATTAACATAATTAAGCGGATTAACAGGAACTCCACCAACCCATATTTCAAAATGCAGATGTGGACCTGTACTGTAACCGGTATTACCAGAAGCTGCAATAGCCTGTCCCTGTGTAACACTCTGTCCAACGCTTACCTTTATAGAACTGAGATGTCCATATCTTGTCATAGTTCCATTACTATGTGTGATATCAACACAGTATCCATAATCAGCAAACCAGCCTGCTCTTGTTACAGTTCCGGCAGCTGCAGCTGTAACTGTAGTTCCCTGCGAAACTGACCAGTCAACTCCCTTGTGGAGACTTCCCCATCTGTATCCAAAACCAGATGAGAATGAACCACCTGATATAGGTTTAAGATATGTTGGTGGTGTAAGTGTTCCAACTGCAATTGTCTTAGGTATTGATTCTTTCATAATATCCTGTTTAATATATGTTCTTCCAGTCTCGTTACCATTAGAATAAGTAACTTCTGCTGTTACCGCTCTGTGACCTGTTGTTCCTTCCAAAATAACGGTATTCGTTCCACGATAATTAGTATCATCATCCTGATAATTAGGCTCAGCCTCATAATCCTCTTCGTAAGTCATCTGATATGTTGTAATAACTGATATCTCTGACTTAGGAACAGTAACTGTTATTGAATCTCCCGGTGCAATTACACTGTTCTCTGAAAGATTAGAATTAAGACTTAACAATTCTGACATACTAAGACCATTATTCTGTGCAATAACAGACAATGTATCTCCTGTCTCTACTGTGTATATTGTCTTTTCTGCATGTTCTTTAGTTATATTTTCATATGCCTCATCAACAGTTGTTGTTACCGCATTATCAGCTGGTACTTCGACTACGACAACGTCTGTATCAAATGATATTCCTGTAAGGCCATCACCATTGGCAACTGTCTCTCCATCCTGTGAAACTGCTGTTCCACTGATAGCTGATGATACGATTTCTGCTGCTGTACTTTCTGTAGCCTTTTCATTAATGCTTATTCCATAAGTACCTGTTGCTGCATCAACAGTATCAAGAGAAACTGTAAAAGCATTATTAGGATCATATTTTGCTATAAGCTTCTCAAATAATGCAATAACACTATCCTTAGAATCTAAAGTTACAACAAAATCTCCAAATCTTACTGTATAATACATATGGAAATCTACATCCATAACATTATCAAACATATAGCTGTAAATAGCACCTGAAAGTTCATCAACACTCATTCGCTGAGCTACAGTTCTGCTTTCCTTATTAATTTCAATGTCAGGATCCATATACACAACTTCATTATATTGTGCACTTAATTCCTGCCTTGCAGATGCAAGTGCAACAATAACCTCTTCTTCTGTGTTGGCAGCCCCAACCTTCATTCCGTTAATAGTTATACTATAATAATTAGCTTCCGTTTTTAATAAATTCTTTGTCAAAAATGGAATTGCTATAATACAGACCAGACTCGCAACTGTCATTGTATTAATCAGTGTGAGCTTCATTCGTCTGCCATATCTAGACAAGCGTTCCATGAGTTCCTCCAAATATTGTGTTAATATATAGTTATCTTCTTGTAATATCTTTGTAACAATTTTGTAACAATTATACTAGCACAACACATTTGGTTTGTAAACCCTATTTTTTCTTTCTGGAAGATTTTACCTTAGCCGGCTTCTGCACTGAATATCCAAACTTACCTATAAAATCTCCAAGGCCATAATATCTTCCATGCGAATATGCAATCAGGTCTGCATCTGACAAATGCAGTGTTCCCTTCTCATCTAACAGGCTTTCATCCACATTTACAGCCACAACCTCTGCTATAAACATATCGTGGCTTCCAAGCTCTGACACCTGCTTCACCTTACATTCTATATTAACAGGGCTTTCTGCTATTGCAGGAGCTTCAATCTTAACTGATGGTACTGCTGTAAGGTGCATGTCTGCAAATTTGTCAACATCCCTGCCAGACTTAACTCCACAGTAATCTGTTGCTCTTGCAAGCTTTCTTGTTGTAAGATTAATAACGAATTCGCCTGTTTCCTTAATAATATCATGGCTATAGCGTTCTTTTCTTACAGATATCGAAACCATCGCCGGATCAGAGCATACAGTTCCCGCCCATGCAACCGTGATAATATTAGGCTTCTCTCCTTTTCTTGCACAGCTTACCATAACAGCCGGCACAGGATAGAGCATGTTGCCCGCTCTCCATGTCTGCTTCTTGATGTCCGATTTATTCAATCTATCATTCTTAGGTCTGCTGCTCATCTTTACTTTGTCGCTCTTCTTCATTTTCTCACTCATGCGTTAAGTGCCTCCTTAACATGATGGTATCCTTCCAGTATAATAGCTGCATGGTCTGCTGCCAGCCCATCGCCGTCAACAACCTTATATGTGCGGTTCTTAAGAATACCTCTTCTATAGGTAACTTCCACCCTTGCACAGATATTAATATTCTTATCAGCATTTGACAGCCTGCACAGCCATTCTTCCTTAACAAGTGACTTATCCTCTGTCTTATTAACCAGCTCATCTGATATATCAAACCATCCGGCCTCTCTTGCATCATCACCAGCCTGAGCCTTCTGGCTGCCTTCATCTATCAATGCAACAAATGCTGTTGTAATAATCCTTGTTCTTGGGTCACGGTCATAATCGCCATATGATTTAAGCTGTTCTGCTTCAATATCATGCAGACCAGTTTCCTCCTGAAGCTCTCTTAAAGCCGCATCGTAGAGATTCTCTTTAAACTCAACAAAGCCTCCCGGACACGCCCACAATCCAATACATGGATGATTGCCTCTTTTTATAAGAAGAATCCTCTTAACCTGTGAATCTTCCTTTGTAAATACAAGCGTATCCACGGTGTTGCATGGATTCTGATATTTATCAGGGTCGTATTTGTCAAGGAAAACAGCCAGACTATCACCAGCTTTATTAAGTTCTCCCGTTCCCACAAAGCATTTATTCTGCTCGTCACTTAAATATTTCATCGCTTCTCTCCCTTACCTGCACCAAACCATTTAATTCTTGTATCCTTTGCCCCACAGAACTTCCTGTGTATGAAATCATCCAGCACCTCATTAAAGCTACAGAATTTATCTACAAGAACAATAACAAATGTTTCTTTATATTTAGGTGGTGTAACTGTCAATGGAAACATATGCTTTGCAATCATGTCTCCCTCTTTTTCTGTTATATCAAAATACTTTCCTGCATTCTTAAGTGCCTTTGTAGGATGCTCAAAACCATGAAGTCTCTCACCCTTCCCAGGCGAATACTTGTGCCAGTCGTACAGAAACAGGTCATGTAAAAGTCCTGCCTTAGCTCCTGCCTTCTCATCAAGATGTAATTTCTTACACACAAGATAATTATAATAAGAAACATGTACGCTGTGCCCGAAAAGGCTGGTCCGTCCATGATGTGAATATTTCTTCATACTCTGTATCACATCATCTGAAAACAGCTTATTCATCCTGTTCTTATATTCCCTGCCAGACTCATTCTGCTTAATGTGTCCTAACTTATATCTATTACATATTCTGTCTATCGCATTAGAATATTCATCCTTCTTAATTCTCGCCTTGTATACCGGTCTAATGCTTCTTCCTTTGTAAGAATTAATCTTAACTGACATATAGTTCTCCATTCCTGCCTGCTCACACAGGCACGCAAACTTGTGTATACGAAATTAAAAATACCCGCAAAGAATTATATCATAAATGCCTGTACATTTGCATAAATATAATTATTAATATATTCAACATTTAAGTTGTATGATTAAGGAAAATGTGCTAAACTATGCACATAATCACTTGCATTTTTATGCAGAAATATGATTCGGAGGAGAATATAATATGGATGGTAATGTTATAGTTGGACAGTCAGGAGGACCTACTTCTGTTATCAACTCAAGTCTTGCTGGGGTATATAAGACAGCCATAGACAGAGGAGCTAAGAAAGTTTACGGTATGCTCCACGGTATTAAGGGACTTCTTGATGGTCAGTATGTTGACCTTTCAGAGAAGATTAACTCTACAATGGATATTGATTTATTAAAAAGAACACCTTCATCTTATCTCGGTTCATGCAGATACAAGCTTCCTGAGATAAGCGAAGACAGAGAAACATTTGATAAGATTTTCAAGATACTTGATGATCTTGATATCAAGTATTTCTTCTATATTGGTGGTAACGACTCAATGGATACTATCAAGAAGTTATCTGATTACGCAATCGTAACCGGAAGCGATATTAAATTCATGGGTGTACCTAAGACTATTGATAATGACTTAGCTGTTACAGATCACACACCAGGATTTGGTTCTGCTGCCAAGTTTATCGCAGCTACTATGAAGGAAATCATCAGAGATGGTCTTGTATATGATTATCCTACAGTTACTATTGTAGAGATTATGGGACGTAACGCCGGATGGCTTACAGCCGCTGCTGCTCTTGCAAAGAGTGATGACTGCGAAGGTGTAGACCTTATCTACCTTCCAGAGAAAATATTTGATATCGACCATTTCATGGCAAGAGTTAAAGAAATTGCAGCTAAGGGCCGTTCAATGGTTATCGCTGTTTCAGAAGGTATCAAGGTTGCTGACGGAAGATATGTATTCGAGCTTTCAGAGCATGTAGAATTCGTAGATGCATTTGGCCACAAGCAGCTTGCTGGTTCAGCTAAATTCCTTGCTAACAAGATTGGTGCTGAACTTGGCATCAAGACTCGTGCTATCGAGCTTTCAACACTTCAGCGTTGTGCAGCTCATATGACAAGCCGTACAGATATCACAGAAGCATACAACGTTGGTGGTGCTGCTGTTAAGGCTGCATTTGAAGGCGAGACAGGTAAGGTTGTTGTTCTTAAGAGAGTTTCTGATGATCCATATATGTGCATCACAGAGACTAATGATGTTCACCAGATTGCTAACATCGAAAAGAAAGTTCCTCTCGAGTGGATTACAGATGATGACTTCGTAACAGATGACCTCATCCACTACATCAGACCACTTATCCAGGCTGAGCTTTCACCAATCATGGTAGACGGTCTTCCAAGACATCTTAATATTAATGCATAATAATAATCTTATTACATAATAAAAAGCAGGTAGGATTTTCCTCACCTGCTTTTTTGTTTCTGTCTCTACGCTGATATGCTCTTACCAGTATACAACTGATAATATCTGCCCTTCTCTTCCATGAGCTGGTCGTGTGTTCCACGCTCGATAATTCTTCCCTGCTCCATAACCATAATACAGTCTGCATTACGGACTGTAGAAAGTCTGTGGGCAATAACAAATGATGTTCTTCCTGACATAAGCGCATCCATACCCTTCTGGACAAGACGCTCTGTTCTTGTATCAATAGATGAAGTAGCTTCATCAAGAATAAGTACAGGTGGGTCTGCTACCGCTGCTCTTGCAATTGCAAGAAGCTGTCTCTGTCCCTGGCTTAAATTAGCACCACCGCCATGAAGCACTGTGTTATAGCCATCCGGAAGTCTCTTGATGAATCCATCAGCGTTGGCAAGTCTTGCTGCTGCGATGCATTCCTCATCACTCGCCTCAAGCCTTCCGTATCTGATATTATCCATGATTGTCCCCGTAAATAGGTTAGTATCCTGAAGAACGATACCAAGGCTTCGTCTTAAATCATTTTTCTTAATATTGTTGATGTTAATTCCATCATATCTGATTTTACCATCCTGAATATCATAGAACCTGTTGATAAGATTAGTAATTGTAGTTTTTCCTGCTCCGGTACTTCCGACAAATGCAATCTTCTGTCCCGGTGTAGCATACATTTTAATATCGTGAAGTACCATTTTGTCCGGATTATAGCCAAAGTCAACTCCGTCAAATGTTACATCACCAGCAAGTCTTGTGTACTCTGCACTACTGCCGTCCTTTTCAGGCTTCTTCCAAGCCCACATCTCAGTATTTTCTTTAGTCTCGATAAGCTCATTGTTCTTGTTGTATCTTACATTTACAAGCTCAACGAAACCTTCGTCAACCTCCGGCTTCTCATCACATAACTCAAATACTCTTCCAGCACCAGCCATCGCCATAACAATACTGCTCACCTGCTGGCTTATCTGGGTTACAGGCTGTGTGAAGCTCTTGTTAAGACTTAAGAAAGCAACAAGTGTACCAATAGTAAGTCCTGAAAAATCACTCAGAGCAAGAATACCACCAACTATTGCACATAAAACATAGCTGATATTACCTATATTACCATTAACAGGCATTGTGATATTAGCAACCTTGTTCGCATTGTTTGCACTCTCACGAAGCCTGTTGTTAATCTCCTTAAACTGCTCAATACTCTTATCCTCGTGGCAGAACACCTTTACAACCTTCTGTCCTTCCATCATTTCCTCGATATAAGCATTAACCTTACCGATATCCTTCTGCTGCTCAACGAAATACTTTCCGGAAAGTGCACTCAGCTTAGAAGTTACATAAAGCATAATAACAACCATCACAACCGATACGATTGTAAGCGGAATATCAAGCACAATCATACTTACAAATGTAGATACAAGTGTAATGCATGAATTGATAACCTGAGGTATACTCTGACTTATAAGCTGTCTTAATGTGTCGATATCGTTAGTATATACTGACATGATATCGCCGTGTGCATGAGTATCAAAATACTTAATAGGAAGTGACTCCATATTAGTAAACAGCTCTAATCTCAACTTCTTTAAAGTTCCCTGACCAACATTTACCATAATTCTGTTGTAGCAATATGAACATAATACACCGACCATAAGAACTGCAGCGAGCTTGATAAGTGCGCCTGCAAGCGGTGTATAATCATGTACTGCTGACTGTGTCAGCGGAATAATATAACTGTCAATAAGCTTCTGGATAAACAGCGTTGCTATCAGTGTTGTAAGTGCTGAAGCAAGTATGCACACAAGCACTGCTATACACGAAAACCTGTAATTCTTTAAAATGTATCCAAGCAGCCTCTTCATAAGAGGAAGTGGATTTTCTTTATTTTTCTTATTCTTCATATCAATATTCTTATCCATACTTTGCCTCCTATTCTCCTGCCTCGTCAAAATCACCGCCGCCCTGTGTCTGGACCTCGTAGATTTCGCGGTAAACCTTATTGTTCTCAACAAGATTTTCATGAGTATCAAAACCACTCACACAGCCATTCTCAAGCACTAATATTCTGTCTGCGTCCTGAATACTTGAAATTCTCTGCGATACGATAATCTTGGTAGTTCCTGGTATCTTTGTTGCAAATGCTTTCTTAATCTTAGCGTCTGTGGCTGTATCAACAGCACTTGTTGAATCATCAAGAATAAGAACCTTAGGGCGTTTAAGCAGCGCTCTTGCGATACAGAGTCTCTGTCTCTGACCACCGGAAACATTGCTTCCACCCTGCTCAATCCATGTATTGTATTTATCAGGCATTCTTTCAATAAATTCATCTGCACAGGCCTGACGGCAGGCTTCTATGCAATCCTCCTCAGACGCATTTTCATCGCCCCATCTCAAATTATCAAGAATAGTTCCTGAGAAAAGCACATTTTTCTGAAGAACAACTGAAACCTCATTACGAAGAGTTTCAAGGTCGTAGTCTCTTACATCAATTCCGCCTACGCATACAGAACCATCCTTAACATCATACAGACGGCTTATCAGATTAACGAAGCTTGACTTTCCGCAACCCGTTCCGCCTATAATACCGATTGTTTCGCCCGCATTTATATGGATATCTATGTCTTCAAGGGCATCCTTGTCGCTGTCTTTCTTGTATGTAAAGTTCACATGGTTGAAATCGATTCTTCCATCAGGTACTTCCCTAACCGGATTCTCCGGATTAGTAATATCAGCCTTCTCATTAAGAACCTCAGCAATTCGTCTTGCACTCGCTGCACTCATTGAAACCATAACAAATATCATAGAAAGCATCATAAGTGACATCATCATGCTCATTACATAGCAAAACATTGATGTCAGGTTACCCGTTGTCATAGTTCCATCAGTAATAAAATGTGCTGCAAACCATGAAAGTGCAATAATACTTCCGTATATAACAAACATCATTATAGGATTGTTGAATGCAAGCCATGATTCCGCCTTAACAAATGTTTTGTAAAGATTCTCGGCAGCCTTACTGAATTTCTTATTCTCATGGTCTTCTCTTACAAATGCTTTGACAACTCTGATTCCTGTGACATTCTCCTGAACACTCGCATTTAAATCATCATATTTAGCAAAACCTTCTGTGAATATTGGAGTTACCTTATATATAATAAAGAAGAGTACAAATCCAAGAAGAATAAGCGCACCTAAGAATATAAGACTTAATGTAGGATTGATAATAAAACACATAACCATACTGCATATCATCATAAGTGGTGCTCTTACCGCAATTCTAAGAATCATCTGATATGCATTCTGCACATTTGTAACATCAGTAGTCATACGGGTAATAAGACCTGCTGTGCTGTATTTGTCTATATTAGAGAATGCGAAATTCTGGATATTTGAATAGATTCCCTCTCTTAAATTACATGCAAAGCCGGTAGATGCCAAAGCCGCATATTTTCCTGCCTGAATTCCAGCAAATAGACTTATAAATGCAAGCACAAGCATAAGTCCACCGTACATCAACACCTTGCTCATGTCTCCCGCCTGAATACCCTTATCGATAATACTTGCCGTAACAAACGGAATAAGTATTTCCATAAGCACTTCAACAATTATATATATTGGCGTTTTTATTGAGACTTTTTTATACTCACCAATATATGCTGATAAAGTTTTTAACATTTCTTACACTTCCTTTCACAGTTATTCACATCATCGTATACTTTTTGTAACAGACGGTGTAATTCTTCTTTTTCATCCGCAGAAAGCGATGAAAGAAACCATTTTTCTTTCTCATGCATTGCTTTACCTGCATGAACGCACATGGCTCTGCCCTTGTCTGTTATTCTCACATGCTTGACTCTCTTATCTGAAGGGTCATAGAAGCTTTCTATCATTCCCTTCTTTTCAAGCCTCGCTGCTGTTCCCGCTATTGTCGCCTGGGCTACGCCAAAGTGCTTCTCAAGCTCCTTAAGCGTAATACATTCATCTTTAGTTTCATTAATTATCATAAGCATCTTAACCTGTGAAGATGTCATGTCATCTGCCCTTAACTTCTCATTGGCACATCTTCCAAGAATATCATTAAGACGCTTTATAAGCTCTCCGCAATGGAGTGACTCTCGCTGCATATCTGCTCCCTTCGTAACAAAACGGCATCCGAACCTGCCATTCTTTTAATAAAATTATTAAGTAGCTTTGCTATATTACAAAAATGACAGCACGCTGTCAATAGCGTGCTGTCATTTTTATTTTTATTTAATATTTATTGTTATCTGTAATAAGCAGGCTTCAGATGAACCGGCACCCCATCTGAATACTCCGCAATATTAGTTCCCTGAATAAGTGGTCTTACATACTTAATATACTCATCAGAAATATCTGTTCCATCTGCGGTTATCCACTCTGCTGGGAACTTCTTTTCCTTATTGCATATATCGTTCACATCTGCAAGTCCGTAATTAATCTCATATCCGTTAGTATCATCTCTTACAAATGTAATCATTTTTCCTGTTTCACCGTCAAGAGCTGCGGCAACCGCTGCCTTTCCTGCTTTTTCGGCTTCATCAATATCTGTTGCTGAAGCAAGAAGTGATGAACATCTCTGTGGAAGATTAAGCTCAATACTTCTGCATTTGATTCCAAATTCTGCTTTAACATAATTTTCAAGATACTTTCCACAACCTGTAAGCATCTTATGTCCAAAACCATCAACCGATGCTGCATCTGCATATTCACATATGAATCTGCCGTCTTTGTCCGCAATTCCTTCTGATACGCACACAACAACTGCAGTTTCCTGTTCAAGTGCCGACTTAAGTGACTTCTTGAATTCTTCCATATCAAATGCATGCTCTGGCATATATATAAGATAAGGATTTCTGCTATACTCTGTTCTTGCAAGTACTGATGCCGCTGTAACCCAGCCTGCATGCCTTCCCATAAGTTCAACAATTGTCACAGACGGATGTGCATAACATGTTGCGTCAAGTATAATTTCTCTTAATGTTGAAGCAACATATTTAGCCGTTGAGCCGTACCCTGGAGTATGATCTGTCATAACAAGATCATTATCAATTGTCTTAGGTACACCTATAAATCTTATGTCCGATTTCTTCAATAATGCCACTCTTGATAATTTTGACACTGTATCCATTGAATCATTGCCACCAATATAGAACACATATCCAATGTTCATCTGTGCAAATGCATCAAACAATTTATCATACACCTTATCCCCTAAATCTTCTGGAAGCATATACCTGCAGCTTCCAAGAAAAGAAGCCGGTGTTATCTTTAATCTATCAATCGGCTCATTATCTGCCACTTCAGAAAGATTAATAAAATTGCCTGCCAGAAATCCCTCAATTCCATGCACCATGCCGTACACAGTGCCAATCTTTTCCTTATTCCTAAGTCCTTCCTCAATCACTCCATACAATGATGAATTAATAACCGCTGTCGGTCCGCCTGACTGACCTACCAGAATATTCTTTAACATACCCATGCCTCCTACCTTATTGCTGTTGCTGTTGCTGTTGCTGTTGCTGTTGCTGTTGCTGTTGCTGTTGCTGTTGCTGT
>ERZ1026882.80-NODE-80-length-83295-cov-56.551333_pt1 | contig 83295 bp, 125 predicted proteins | sample MGYA00380171_ERZ1026882 | MGnify/ENA primary metagenome ERZ1026882 (study PRJEB33269, sample SAMEA4719807) | human gut metagenome | biome: human-associated habitat; feature: organic feature; material: feces | place: Cameroon | collected 2013-10 ...
AGTTATAAATAGTTAAGAATTATTTGTTAATCTGGATTATTTGACTTATATTTGCAACAAAAATATATAACAATGAATACTGTTAATTTTGTTTGCACTATTTTATTGGTCGTATTATTCTCTATCATTATCTACATTATTGTAGAAGAATGTCTTCCGTCATGGAAAAAATGGTTCACAAAACATTTCCAAAAAAAGTAAAAAAATGGCTAGAGTTGACGTTGATAATTTTGAGAAGATAAAGAGGCTCCTTCAATTTGATGCTACGGGTGATTTGTTTTATTTCATTCAGATAATGCAGCGGAAGAAGGACGGCGAGGGCATAAAGAAGAACAACCGGATTATAATGAATTATTATATCACTTCCTTGGATTACTTGAATGACAGGGAGGATGAGATAAAGACGCTCTGCAAAATATATAACGCAAGGGCATATATTGGCATTAATCCCGGATCGTTCAAGAAATCGTGCCAATACGCATTTAAGGAACTGGCGGATATCAATATATCGGGGCAATACAGGCAGGTATTGAACCTTATGCCAACATTGGCGGGAAAATATAACAATGGCGGAGATTCCAAACTATGGATTATTGATTATGATTCAAAGGATGAAAGCCACATTAGCGAGATAAGGGAGGTCATCAAAAAAGCGAAAGGCAGGGATGGAGAAGGGGTTGACAAAATCAAAATGATATTGCCGACAAAAAACGGTTTTCATTTGATTGTTACACCATATGACCCAAGAGCCACAGAGGAACTATTCAAATCATTTGATTTTGAGGTTGAGATTCATAAGAATAGTCCCACATTATTGTTTGCTGTAAGTAAGCCAGAATGTCTGCCCAATATAATCAAACTGCCCACAAGAGGAGCAAATAACTATTTACTGAAGCAATCGGATGACTGTTATAGTTTAGAAACATCCGGATCGTTACAAATATCATACGACAAATATAACGAAATAGTCTCGATTGACCCTGTTGACGGACCTGTATTGATTATTGATACCAAACCGGATTATATTGGAAGAAAGATTGAAAAAATAGTTATGGATGAAGGAAAGGCATTCATATATTTTGAAGATCCAAATGGCAAAATTGTACATAAAAGATAAGTTTAGCACATGGCGAATCGAAAAATATATTTGACACGAGAACAAATAGAAAAATTAATAGACTACGGAACTGAACAAGAATTAAAAACTGTTGACTCTACTCGTTTTCTGAAAAGAATGATAAAAGAAACGAATGAGCATGAGTTAAAAGAAAATTCAATCCTAGAAAGAGGTGGTGTTGCTGCATTTCCATATGCCGGAACACTTCAAAACATATGCCAATACGTTAAGCAATATATCCAATCCAATGATCCAGTTAATGATCAATGGCAGATTGCCATTCCTAAAAAAATAACGGCAGCAATAGATTTTTTCGAAGAATTGGATTTGGTGATTATTGTTGATATAATACAAGATGGTTATTTCTCTTCTGGCGGAGGTGGAACTATTATTAAGAAAAATCCTCAGCAGTATCTATCGAACAACAACACATTCCAAAAGGGAAAGATCACTATTTATGCCGAATGTGATGAGGATAAGAACTTGTGCGAACGAACTTTATATAACTCATTGGTTCATGAGTTGAATCATAAGTTTGAGGAGTTGAAAAACAGTTCATCAAAAAATCCGAATCGCCTTTATAATGATACTGTGGGTCTTAATATTGAGGCGTCAAGACGAAATTTTAGCCAGAATCCGGAAACCAATCAATTGCTAAAAGATATTTTCTATCGTTTGTTTTCAAGCAGTGAGGTCAATGCGTTGATTGCTGGCACATACGGAGATCTGATGGGTATGCGGAGCCAAAGGAAAAATTTTTTGAATGATAGAAATCATTTGCAGTCATATTATGTATATTATACGATATCTTCAAGATTATCTTTGCTGAATGAGTTATCTGATGAAGAATGGATGAATGTCAAAAACTTTCTTGATGGTAAGAAAAAGGTCACAAAGATAGACCATAAATTGCAATCATTCAAAAATAAGTTCTATCGTATGGTCAATGTCTATTTGAAGAAATTATATGACGGAATAATCCGGGCGGCGTGTACCTACTACGATAAAATTGAAGACTATAATCAAATTCAAGAGTTCAAAAATGGTTCAGATTGGATTTGGATAAAATAATTTTTCCAAAAAAATAAAGTGATTATGTCATTTAATAATAGAGCCAACAATTCAGATAACCGTATTAGTTTCGGTTGTCTCCCCACATTCTTCGAGGGGATGCTTTTCATTGCATTTCTCGTCCTGAAACTATGCTCTGTCATAGACTGGTCATGGTGGTGGATAACCGCTCCATTATGGGCTGGAATCGGATTAAGATTCCTGTTATTCCTATTATTCTCCATCTTGGCGGTATGGTTTGATCATAAGCGTTATCAGTATTAACGTTGAACTATGCGAAAATTAATCAATGAAGTGCAAATGATTCAACTTTTTGAAGAACGAGGAGTTGCACTATCTCCATTCAAAAAAGAATTGGACAATATTGCCCTATATATCAGTGGTTGCATCAAACAATATAACATCAAAGCGGAAAGCCGACGAGATGATTCAACGCCAAAAACATTAGTTGAAATAATTAGTAGAATATAACTATAAAAATTATGCACGTTTTAGCAATGAGTGACCTTCACGGTCAATTACCAAAAGTAGAAGAATCATTTGATTTATTATTAATTTGCGGGGATGTTTGCCCAATTCACGATCAATATTATGCATTCCAAAAAGAATGGGTGCTAAATGATTTTGTTGATTGGGTTAATGCCTTGCCGTTCCATGACGAATATTCAAAAGTGGTTATGGTCGGTGGAAATCATGATTTTGTGTTCGAACGGTATGGCAATAAGGAAAAAGATTTGTTGAAATCAAAGACAAACGGGCGATGTATTTTCCTTAAAAACAATGAATATGATTTCGAATGGGTTGATGACAACGGAATTAATTCAATCAAGATATTCGGCACGTCTTATTGTAAGATATTCGGAAACTGGGCGTTTATGATGTCAGATGAAAAGCTAAAGGCAAGGTATGATTTATGCCCGGATAATGTGGATATATTTATCAGCCATGACAGCCCTGACTTGAATGGCTTGGGTACAATTCATTATTCGAAAGCAGATGATATGATTTATGGACAGAATGTAGGCAATAAGGTTTTGGCTGAAATTATAAAAGTAAAAAAACCTAAATACTTCTTTTCTGGGCATATCCATACTGGTAATCATGATTTTGAAAAGATGGATGGCGTAAAAATGGCAAATGTATCACTGCTGAATGAACAATATTTGATGCGCTACGATATTTTATCATTCGATTTTGAATAAGAAAAAACACCGCAGTCAGCTTAATGCTTTCTGCGGTGCCTCGTTAATAATCTACATATGTTATCTTGTCTGAATTTGTTAATAAACCATCACTGAATAATTCATAAGCCACGGTCAAGGAAACCCCCTCCTTTAGGTGGGGGTAGTTCACTGCTTAACTTATATTTCTAATTTTTTCCACACATTCCAACACGATTTTCCTTAAATCGGATTTGGTAATGACCACTGTATGCTCATTCACAATTGCTTCAATGTTCCCCTCGGTGCCAATCTTGTGCCATTTATTGTTTAATTCAATTTGGGCATATCCATTATGAAAATCTCTAACACCATCAAACCATTGGTTCGGGGAAACCAACTTTCCTTGGGTATCTATATAATTCCATTTATTGCTTAATTTAACCGGGGCATAGCCATCGGAAAAATTACCAACAGCATCAAACCATTGGTTCGGAAATAGTAATTTTCCTTGGGTATCTATGAAATTCCATTTATTATTTAATTTAACCCTGGCATATCCATCAGAAAAATTGTAAACAACATCAAACCACAGGTTCGGAGATACCAACTTTCCTTGGGTATCTATTAAATTATATTTATTGTTTAATCCGACTATGGCATATCCATCAGAAAAATTGTCAACATAATCAAACCACTGGTTCGGGGATACCAACTTTCCTTTCGTGTCTATGAAATTATATTTATTATTTAATTTAACTATAGCATATCCATTAGAAAAATCTTCAACATAATCAAACCATTGGTTCGGGGAAACCAACTTTCCTTGGGTATCTATATAATTCCATTTATTGTTTAATATAACTACAGCATATCCGTTTAAAAAATTGCCAACATAATCAAACCATTGGTTCGGAAATAGTAATTTTCCTTGGGTGTTTATGAAATTCCATTTATCATTTAATTTAATCCTGGCATAACTTTCGGAAAAATTACCAACAGCATCAAACCATTGGTTCGGGGAAACCAACTTTCCTTGGGTATCTATGAAATTCCATTTATTGCTTAATTTAACCGGGGCATATCCATCATAAAAATCACCAGCACCATCAAACCATTGGTTCGGAAATAGTAATTTTCCTTGGGTGTTTATGAAATTCCATTTATAATTTAATTTAACTCTGGCATATCCATTTAAAAAAATACCAGCATTATCAAACCACTGGTTCGGGGAAACCAACTTTCCTTGGGTATCTATGAAATTCCATTTACTATTTAATTTAACTTGGGCATAACCTTCGGAAAAATCGCCAATCCTATCAAATATCTCTTCAGGATCAACCCCCTGGTCGAGCAAATCCTGCACCGCGTATAACGGTGTCACTCCCATTGCACGCAACTCCTCCAGCGTATACGGCTTGAACGTCGCGTAGAAGTTTATCCCCGTCACCCGCTGCAACTGCTTCGCGGTCCTAAGGTTCTCGTTGTTCTCACCGTCGTTCTCGTGGTTCCACCTCGTCGTTATGTAGTTCGGCTCGCCCTCGGCGTCCACAAGCACCGATATCATCGAAAGACCGTACTCGTCTAACGGGCATCCCTCACCTTTCGCCTTCGGCACGCCCTCGAATCCCTTCCTCAGGCAGAAATAGAACCTCCTGCCGCCATCAATGTATGACTGGAAATGGCTGGATCCGTGCGTCACGCACCAACTGGTGTACTGCCCGTATTTTGATGCCTCCTCAAAGGAGGATATCGGCACCACGGTGTATTCCGAGGCGTCACCTGCCATCTGGCTGAGCGTGTCCCTGTTCTTGCGGTTGAATTCCCTCCTCGCCCCGTCCAACTGGGAGGTCAACTCCTGGTAGGACAGACCGTTGAGCAATGCGTCAAACTTGGATTTCAGTTCCTGGTTATCGGAGTTGTGGAGGAACAGCACGCAGACCTTCAACCTGGAGAGGTCGGAGTCGCTGTTCCGTCTCTTGAACATGCCGAGTTCGCCAATTGCGATCCTCGCCAGTCCCATGGCGTACTCGACAGGTCCCTTGCCGTGCGAGATATCGAAGTACGACAGGAAATAGAGGCGCAGGTATGCCAATAGGTTCTGGTTGTGATTAGAGCATGCGTTGTAGATTGACGGTGCACCGTCACGGAGTGCCTTTTTTAGGTCATCTGGTAGTTCGTTGACGTTGGTTGCCAATTGCACCCGGTCGTATGCTGAGTTGTTAATTATCAAGCGTTTGATGTAATCACTTACCTTATCCTCTTGTAGTAATGTTCTCATATGTTCTCCCCTTTTGGGTAATTGCCTTATAAAAGGTATTTTACTTATTTTATTTATAAATAGTTAAGAAATATTTGTTAATCTGGATTATTTGGCTTATCTTTGCCAAAACAAAAAAACAATATTCTAAAATGGTAAAAGTACTTTGCGTAATTGATGTTCAGAAAGACTTCATTGACGGGTCTTTGGGAACAAAGGAGGCTCAGGAGGCACTCCCGAACATTGTCGAGAAGATCAAGGATTGGGAATGGTTCACAATTAGTACGATGGACACCCATCATCATGACTATCTGTCAACCCATGAAGGTAAAAAATTGCCAGTGGTTCATTGCGAATATAATACAGAAGGTTGGAATATGCCGAAATCTGTTCAAGATGCGTTGGAAGATAGTGCATATCTTGGACGTTGTTGCAAAAATACTTTCGGGTCATTGAATAAACGCAATGCTGCGGCATTTTTCGCCGATGATTTGGTTGGCAAAATCGAGGCGGTTGTGGGGAAAAGGGATTTGGAAATAACCCTTGTCGGTTTTTGCACTGATATTTGTGTTGTTTCTAACGCTTTGATTCTTCGTGCTTATTTTCCAAATGCCACGATCAAGGTGGATTCTGCTTGCTGTGCTGGTACCACGCCTCAAATGCATATCAAGGCTCTTGATGTGATGAAGTCTTGTCAAATCGAAATCATTTAAATATTATTATGTTAACAATTAACAATGATTATCAACTAAATCCAAAGCATTTTCCGGACAATTCGGAGATGCTTTTGGATTTTGATATTAAAAAGGCTCAGATATCTGACAAGAATATAATCACTTGGGTGTATGAGTCTGATGAGGAATGTATGACTCTCTATTACATAGTAAATCATATAAGAGATATAGAATCAGATGCTGAAATTGAGTTAATTCTTAGTTACATTCCAAACGCAAGAATGGATAGGGTTAAGAAAGGCTCAGAAGTATTCACCTTGAAATGGTTCGCCAAATTCATCAATTCATTGAATTTTAGGACTGTTACTGTGCTTGATCCTCATTCGACTGTATCTGAGGCATTGTTCGACAGGATAAGGATATATGATATAAAACCGATTATAACAGAGGTGACAAAACGAGTTTGGAAATATACCTATCCTAATTTTTCAGGACTGATTTATTATTTCCCTGATGAAGGGGCAATGAAAAGGTATAAAGATATCTTGCCAACCAGTTCAAAGATTATCTATGGCAAAAAAATTCGTGATTGGGAAACCGGAAAGATTCAAAGATTAGAGATTGTCAATGATAATGGCTATGAAATCAAAGGCAGTATTGTCATAATGATTGATGATATCATCAGCTATGGAGGAACATTAGCATACAGTGCGAATAAATTGAATGAACTTGGTGCCAGCAATATATTCGCATATGCGAGCCATACAGAAAACTCGATAGACGATGAAGAAAAAGGCACGTTACTTAAAATGCTGAAAGGATGTACGGTATCAAGGATATACACCACTGACAGCCTTTATCAAGGGAAAAATGATAAGATTGAAGTTTTGAAATTAAACAAATTTCTTTATGATAAATGTTAATGATTATGGATTTAATCCTGAAAAGCACAAGGATTTGTTAATCAATTGGATTAAGGATTGGTATGATAACAATAGCGGAGGGTGCAAAGGTCCGGTTGTAATCGGTATCTCAGGCGGAAAAGACTCATCTGTCACCGCCGGTCTTTGCGTTAAAGCCTTGGGCAAAGACAAAGTATATGGAGTTCTTATGCCGGATGGGGAACAACCGGATATAGCGGATTCACTTAAATTGGTAAATGATTTAGGCATTCAATATGAAATTGCTAATATTCATAGCGCAAAAAATGCCTTGATTGACCAAGTTATTCGATCGGATAAGTCGATTTATAAAGAAATCGCCAATGGTTCAATTGACACCACTCAAGCCAGCACAAACCTACCTCCAAGGCTAAGAATGGCAACATTATATTATGTTTCCCAATTGATAGGCGGTCGCGTGGCAAATACCTGCAATCTGTCGGAGTCCATGGTTGGCTGGGAAACCCGTTGGGGTGATGCCGTCGGGGATTTTTCCCCGTTGGGCAAATTGACAAAGAATGAGGTTGTTGCCATCGGTTTGGAGATGCCTGAGATTCCTCGTCATTTGATACTGAAAGAACCGTCTGATGGGTTATGCAGTAAAACAGATGAGGATGGACTTGGTTTCACATATGATGAACTTGATGCCTTAATCAGGCAAAATAAAATAGGTGATAATTATGACACGATTCTTTATAAAGCATTGAAGAATAACTTCAAGCATATTGAATTGCCATCATATAATCCGGATAATGTATATAACTTTATCAAACAGAAGATATATTCGGATGGATTGAGAAAATATATTCAAAACAAATAAACATATGAAAGTAAAGGAATTAATAAAACAATTGGAAGAGTATAATCCAGAAGCTTACGTAAGTATTGTCTATGATTATGTAGAGTTACCGAATTTTTGTGTAACTTATGCAGGTGTAGACGGTGGTTCGAAAAAGATATGCAATGCTGTTCATTTTTCAAGCGAAACAGAACACGAAAATTACTAAAAAATAAAATATGGCGTTAATAGTAGACAAAAACAATAAAAAGCAATTTGATGCATTCAAGTACTGCTTTAGAAAAAATGAGGTTCTTGGCTTGATTTTGGCGGATTTTGAGCCATTAATTAGAATTGAAGATTTGGGCGCTTTCCAAAAAGCAATTGCTCAATATATTAATTCGTTTCCTGGTTCTTATGCCATAGCTACACATGAGGAAGATGGAAACAAAGGTTTGTTTTTGACTAAAATTTGATGTATGAATTCTTTGAATGTTTTAAGTTTGTTTGACGGGATTAGTTGTGGTCAACTGGCGTTATTAAGAGCAAATATTCCAATTCTTAACTATTTTGCATCAGAAGTTGATAAATATGCAATTAAAGTCACGCAAAATAATTTTCCGAATACAATACAATTGGGCGATGTAAGGAATGTTTCTATAAATGAGAAAATTGATTTGCTTATAGGGGGGTCTCCTTGTCAATCATTTACATTTTCAGGACAAAGGAGTGGTATGACAACTTCGGATAATATGGAGATAACTACTCTTGATGAATATTTAAGGTACAAACAAGAAGGATTCAAATTTGATGGGCAGTCATACCTTTTTTGGGAATATGTTCGTATATTAAAAGAATTGCATCCACGATATTTCTTACTGGAGAATGTTGTGATGGATAAAAAATGGCAGAAAGTGATTAGTGACGCACTTGGGATTGAACCTATAAAGATTAACAGTAATTTAGTGTCTGCACAAAACAGAAAAAGGCTTTATTGGACAAATATTCCTGTTAAGAATCAGCCAGAAGATAAGGGGCTTCTGCTTAAAGACATAGTTATACCTAATAATGATATTCATTATCATTTATCAGTAAAGCACCTTGAGGGATTCAAACGCTCTTATAATTGGAAACCGTGTGATTTGAACGATAAGTCGTGTACATTATTAGCAAGTTATTATAAACAGCCACCTCATTCTCCATACATTGCTTCGGAATCATCGGAAAGTGGCTATCGGAGATTGTCCCCAATAGAATGTGAGCGTCTTCAAACATTACCAGATAATTACACTAATTGCATATCAGACACACAAAGGTATAAAACAATTGGTAATGGATGGACTGTTGATGTTCTTGCATATATATTTTCATTTCTTAGCTAAATAGTATTTTAACAAGATGTTTTTTTTCGCATAAGTCAAAAATTGCGAATGTTTTAGTAATTAATAATAAAAATATGAGCATGAATATTAACACATTATTATTGAAAGATTACTACAAGGCTTGCCATGGCGACATGCTTCCTAAAGGAATGACAAAATCTGTATCTTATTTCACTCCAAGAAAATCTCGTATTGATCAATGGGATCATGTTGTTTTCTTTGGACTGCAAGCATTTATTAAAAAATACCTGATTGAGGATTTCAACAAGAATTTTTTCAATAAGTCAGAGACTCAGGTTGTTGATGAATATACAAGAATATTGGATAATACTTTAGGAAAAGGTACTTATGATATCAATAAAATTGTAAATCTCCATCGACTTGGGTATTTGCCTATTGAGCTTGTTGCATTACCGGAGGGCGCTGAAGTTCCTATGGGTTGCCCGATGTTAGGTATTACGAACACTCATCCGGATTATGCTTGGTTGTCTCAGGCATTGGAATCATTGATGTCTGCGGAGTTATGGAAACCATGTATCGCCGCTACCGTAGGTCATGCATACAGAAGAATTGTCAACAAGTATTATGATTTGACTTGTGATGATGATGTGCCACGTAGGAGAGCATTGGGAAGTTTTGACTTCCGTGGCGATGACGGCGTGGAGGATTCATTGTTCTGCGCAAGCGGATGGCTGTTGTCATTTGTCAATACCGCCACTGTGGCAGCGGTACCTTATCTCGAAAAGTACTATAATTGTAATTGCGAAAAAGAGGAGGTTGGATTCGGTGCTGTATCAACGGAGCATTTTGTAATGTGCTCCAATTCGGCATATGACATTGATCAAAATCCGGATTATGAATACGAAGACATCGATCCGAAAAGGGAAAGAATATTCCTGAAGAAACTTCTGACTGAATTGTATCCAAATACATCATTCTCATGCGTATGTGATTCTTACGATTATTGGAATGTGGTTGACAAGATTATCCCGAGCCTTCATAATGAGATTATGGAACATAATGGCACATTCCTTGTTCGTGGAGATTCTGGCAATCCGGTTGAAATAGTGACCAAGACAGTATTTAAACTTTGGGATGAGTTCGGCGGTACGGTCAACTCAAAAGGCTACAAAGTACTTGATTCTCATGTAAAAGCATTGTACGGTGATTCAATCACTGTTCAAAGATGCGAGGAAATCTATAAAATCTTGATGGAGAATGGATTTGCTTCTCAGAACGTTAGTCTTGGTGTGGGTAGTTTCTCAATGCATTGTTTAGAGGAAAATGGTGAACTAAAACCTTTCACCCGGGACACATTTTCGATGGCGCTCAAAGCCGTTGACGCCATCATTGATGGAATAGAATACCCGATTTATAAGGATCCTAAGACTGACAGGGAATCCGGCGGGGGTAATTTCAAGAAAAGCCAAAGAGGATGCTGCAAAGTTTTTCCAATAGCCAATCCGGATGGTAAATACAAAATCAACTATGTCTGGCAAGATGGTTTGACTTGGAAGGAGGCAAATGATGAATCAACTAATTGGTTGACAACTGTTTTCAAAGATGGAAAAATAATAAAAGAACAGTCATTGGTACATATTCGTATGTTTTTGAATGATACAATATTCTGAAAAGAAAGGTCTCCTTTGATAGGAGACCTTTCTTGTTATTGATATCTTTCAGTAACATCACTAACCACCTCAAATGTTCCGACCTCCTTGAAATATTTCACATTTCTTCCGTCATGAAGCCGGATATCAATATAATATGTGTTCGGGATTAAATCCTCGGTATATATCATAAAGAAATTGTTTAAAAAACCTCTTTCTATCGGGGTATATTCAATTACATCAAATTCCCTGTTTTTCTTACCATCTTTCACATATAAGCGATATTCAGCGTTGAATGCTATATGCTTTTCATCAATGGAATATCTCTTGCGGAAATCGATATTTATGGTTCTCACCTCTCCGCGTCTCATTTTTTCATTATCATTAATCCCGCTGATAAATGGAATGATATTTTTAGAATCATCGGTCAGATTCCCCACCTGAATTTTCCTGCCTATCGGCATTACCTCGAATTCCATCTCCACATCATCAATCTTCGCTCCGTTCAAGTACATTTCTGACCAGGTATCATATGCGACGGTTCCGGCTTCCAAATTCATATCCTCTGGCTTAATCTCGGCGAAATAAGCCCCTTTCTTTGCCTGTCCTACTTTCACCTGTACTCCGTCTATCTCGCATTTGGGCAAACTGTCTAGATTAACAGGTTCACCATCAATATTCGAATAAAGATAAAGATGATTCGTTTGCCCTATACAAAAAGCATTTCTGTCATCATCAATGATATTATCAGAAATCATTTCGACATAAGGATGAAAGAACGTGTTTGTATGGTCCGTGAAAAAACCTACATATTGAGACGATTCCATTTCCGTTGACTCAAACATCGGGGCAAACGCAAGGCATAATCCGTGGTTCTTGATACTACCATTGATAATTTGCCTAACATATCCGGTAATGTCAATGGATAAATTCTCCTGTCCGAAATCGAAATGCTGTTCTCCTATGATTATGCTTGATTCCCGAACAATCTTATCACTATTTTCATCAAGTTTAATATGAATGGTTTTTATATCAACAGCCTCACATTTCTCCCGATCGGTAGGCAAATCTATTTTGGCGTATTCCCAATGTATTGCATATATGCTATTCAAAGCATTCATCGGCGGATTGCCCATATATTCGTCTCTGGTCATCAATTTGTAGAACTCATATTTTGGAGGACAGCCACCTTTTTCTAACTTAATATATAAAGGAGATTCCTTATCCGGATTGCTTGGTAGTTTGTTTACCATCGGAGCTTTGGTACCCATAGGTAAAATAGGTATTTGACCGTAAATGTAATCTCCAATAAGGACAGCGTTTTCTATCTCGTTTTCCTGTTTATCGTATTTCTTATTCCATCCATCAACAATTAGTGAATAGTAGGTATTCACTGGGGTTAATCTATAGTATGTATGATATTTTTCGTACTCGTTCTCAAGAAAATCCTTGGAATAAATGCCACCCTTCAGATGCTCATCTCGAATGATGGTATCCCAGTTTATATCCTTTTTGGAAAAATCAATAAGTTTTTCTGTATATATATATTCCGGATCTTCGGCGATGATATCCTTATTCGCCGGAACTTTTTCGGTGAATACGGCGCTAATCACCGAATGGTCTATCGGAACATATTCAAAAAATGGATTCAATTGATCGCCTTTGTTGATTTTTCTATAATAATTTTTTATCTTTCTGTCCCCTTCCCATAACAAGCCGTTCTTGGCAAAATACCAACTAGAGCCGTCCTCGGAATGGGATTTGTTCCCTCTAAGCCAGAAATCACCGGTGAAGTCAAATCCTCTGCCCTCATCGAAATCCTGCGGAAGCCGGAATAATATAAGGTCAAAGGATCCGGCTCTCTTTCCTATTGAATTGCCATTGGCGGTAAGCGTTTTCTCGTAAGGTACTCCATCCACTGAATAGCAGTTCACCATCTTCAAATAAAATCTGGTATTATCCAATGTTATTTCTTTATCATTGATAAGCCGCTTGATAGGTTGTTCATCGAAATGGAGCAATCCTCGTGATATGTCTTTGCCATAGTTTAACTTCAATATAGGATTAAGTCCTACATTGCATCGTGAACCGGCTATTATGGAGTTGGTTTTGTCAAGAAAAAAATGCCTAATCAGACTCATGCTTTTAATACTTTTTATCATTAAATAAATAGTTACGGCACTACGATTTCTCTGGGTTTATTCTAATTTGGTTTGGACTTGTTTTCAAAAATATCTATAATTTTTTTTGCACAATTCGAAATTATTATTATCTTTGCGGTTAAGAAGTATTCGGAAATGCAAATGCCAGAAAAAATTGCAAATATATATGTTGAAAACATCAATGACATCATTGATTTGCTGACTAATCCGGATAGAGACTTGAGAGTATACATGGAGGAAACATTCCCTCAACTATAATGATAATTATTTTATTTTGGGTATATTATGGCTAAAAAAGAAAAGAAATGCTCGTTGTTTGAGGAGATGTTGATGTGGACATCATACAGATATGCCATCGGCAGTAAAACATATGTCTCATCCCTTGCATATGAAATCCCTCAGCATTATTATCATAAATTGTCCAAGGAAAGAAGGCAATTCACATCTGAGGATATTAGGAAAGAAATCTATGAACATATGAGATTTTTCCCATTTAATCTTAATATTAATAGGATGTATAGTGAGGATGAATTGAACCCGATTAAGACCTTGCTTAACTTCATTGATAAGTATAAACTTGAATCGCTGGATGAACTCGCCAAATATTCAAGAATACAATATGACGCTCATAAGGATGAATATAAGTTCGAAAAGAAAACCCCTACTATCAACAGTTATTTTTCCGTAGGTGATATTAATGACTTGATCCCTTGGGAGACATTCGCAAGTTGTTTTGATGAGAAGAATCATGTCTTTATTGGCGAGAAAGAATATTTCAAGACATATCATATGAAATTGGTGCCAGTAATCGGCAAATTGGGCTGCTATACTGATGCAGGATTTGGTTGGGAACCCATTTGGATAGAATTGAACGATTTCCTTGATGGTAGCAGTGATCCTCGATATACACCAGATGATGACTTCAAAAAAATGGTTGAAAAATCAAGAAAAGAACTGTGCTAAATAATTTGGAAGTATGAAAAAAAAGTATCTTATCTTTGTATTCGTTAGTTTACTTAACAGTTTTTTATCTGTTCACGTCAAGAAGACCCTTTCCTTTAGGTGATGGATGAAATGACATTCGATTGTTATTTTTTTTTTCTAAAAACATTTGTTATTTACAAATATAATGATTATCTTTGTATCAAATCACAGTTCTTTGATGTATTGGTACTCGGTTGCGGGGCGAAACCTTGCCCTGCGTAAAACCAAGAAAGTTGACAATTATATTAAAAGTAAATCGAATGCCCTGCGGGCTGACGATGTAAAAGTCCCTGTCAACGGACCAGTATCAGAACTTGACCTCTTTGGGCATTGTTCGGGTGCAAGCCCCCAACTTCAGGTGGGGGTAGTTGACTGAAGCAAAAAAAAAAATAAATATGAAACCATTTAGTTTAAAAGAATATCTTAAAAATCCTAACAAAAAGGTTGTAACAAGAGATAGGGAAGAGGTAAGGATCATTTGTACTGATAGAAAAACTGCACATTTTCCGATAGTTGCACTTTGTACCAGTACTATTACCGGACAGGAAGCATGCCGTTCATACGATATGAATGGTAAGTACAGTGTTGAAGAAGAGTCTATACTCGATCTCATGTTTGCTGAGGAATGTAACAAGAGTATTAACACAGTCAAGACAGCATTCCTAGAAAAAGCATCTGAGTATGCGGAAAAGCATTTTCCATCTGACGATATAAGCAATAGTAGTAACAATGATATTGCCTTTCAATCTTATATTGCAGGTGCAAACTGGATGCTTGAAAAAGCAATAGACTGGTTACAGTATCATGTGAATGACTACCTCTTTAATGATGGCACGCCTGAAAGACCATGGTTGAAGTGTAGTGCGTGTATGTTCGATGCTTTCAAGAAGGCAATGGAGGAATAAGAAATAAAATCATTATGAACGATAAACTAAAAGAGCTAATCCAACCTTACTGGGTTGAGGAACAACAGGGAGTGTATATCCCACTAATCAACAAGGTATTGCTGAAAAATAATGTTCCAGAAATGCCTTATGACGATTATATGGAATATGCAAAATCTAATGGAGTTCAAATCGCTACAAAAGACGAACTATTGCAGATGTATCTCCAAAAAGATGAGATTAATAAGATACTAAGAGAGCATAATGGAGACATACTTGATACTTGGTTTGGTTCGTTGTCGGAATATGGTTTATATTACGAGTGGTTCGTCAACTTTGGCTCCGGCTATTGCTACTACGCAACCAAGCTTAATTATAGTGCCAGCAGGGCGGTTGTAGATTTGAAATAAAACTAAAATTATATGATACACTTTAATGTAGAAGAGTACGTTAAGAATCCAGATAGAAAAATCGTGACTCGGGATGGACGTAATGTAAGAATTCTTTGTACGGATAGAGCCTCAGCTACTTGTCCAGTAGTTGCCCTCGTGCAGGAAAACGATTCTGAAAACGTACATAATTATACGGAAGATGGGTATTGGCTTGGACATACTCAAGATTCAAATGACCTATTCTTTGCGCCAATCAAAAAAGAGGGATGGATAAGCATATTTAAAGATCCATCTGAAGATATTCAACTTGGTAAAGTTTATACTTCAAAAGAGATAGCAGAAGATATGGCTAAAAAGTGTGCACTTAGTCCCAATTATCTTACTACAATTAAAATCGAGTGGGAAGAATAAATTATGAATGAGAATCTTAATCTTTGTGAAATCTTAAAGGATTGCCCAACTGGGACGAAGTTTTGGTCTTCCGTGTGGGGTGATGTGTATTTTAGTGGTATAAAGGAAGAAATGATTTGTATTACCGTACTAATGCCAGGACAAGAAACCGAAGAATTTACTCTTTTAAAGAACGGTAAGTTTTACAATCTCGAAGATGCTGAATGTATCATATTTCCATCCAAAGATCAACGTGACTGGAGTAAGTTTAAGATCCCTATTAAGAAATTTGATCTGAAAGAATTTCAGCCTTTTGATAGGGTGTTGTTACGTGATAGAGGCAATTTCAAATGGCTTCCAAGTTTTTTTGAAAAAATTATACAAGAACCCTCTGGCGAACTATCCGTAGTAGAACTTATCAGTAGGAACAGATGGGAAATGTGTATTCCTTATAATGACGAGACTAAAAGTCTCACAGGGACTACTGACGATTGTCCAGAATATTATAAATGGTGGGAGGATTAGTTATGGCGTGGATAGCAAGAAATTTAGATGGCACCATATTGATATTTAACAGAAAGCCTTCCAGATGTAGCCGTTATAATATCAAAATTAAAAAAGATGGTTATTGGGGATTTATCTCGAACAATATTTTTGATGAGCATCAATTTGACGACTGCATTTCGATTAAACTTCCATTTGATGCTGATGAAAAATTAATCGGTAAGCATATCACTTGGAAAGATGAACCAATAAAAATTTAGTTATGGAGATTATTAAAAACCTAGATCCTGGAATCAGGAAATACAGATTCACTCACTATGATTGTTGTGAATTTACAGCACTTCCAAATGAATTCAAATGGGTCACTGGACAATATAATGAAACAACCGCGAGTGTGATTTGTCCAAAATGCGGGAAGCAATTCTATTATCATCCCGAAGAGATTAAACCTGAAGAACCATCATTTGATAATTGGCCAAATGCAATAAACTGTCTGAGGAACTGTAAGAAGTGTCAGGCAAAATGTTTATATAGGAAAGAGCCATACCTATGTTTATATTAATTCTATTCATTGCCGGTTACTTCATTGCCGGTTCGATTATCATAAGCCTTTTGGAGCGATGGGAGCGTTCGGTGATGAAAATTGATAGATATAATGGCTTTGAAGGAGTTTTCATTGACAAGGAAAAGGGTAGCCGCGAATGCAAGGTAAAGTATGACAGCATCATCGGGATGATAATTGTCTGGCCTCTCGTTATATTATCTTTTATTGTTTGCATCATTTATAAACTAATCAGAAAATTGTGTGGAATATGACAAATCTTGAACAAACATTTTTGGAATCAGCGACAAGATATTTTCGCGAATCCCAATCAAAGGAAATCGACTGGGAGCAGCGTAGGTATGAAATAGCAAAAGATGCGCTCGCAGCCTTACTCTCAAATCCTACAATAGGAGGAGTGTATGCTTCCTATTCAAAGGTTGCAGTTAATTATGCTGATGCTCTTATTGAGGAACTTAAAAAGAAATAGTTATGTTAATAAAAGAATATTTTTACAATATTGAATGCGATTGTTGTAAAACATTGGCAGATGATTCGTTGTGGCATACTGATCCAGAAGGAATAGAAGAGATAGCGGATCAAAGTTCGTGGCGTACATTTGGTGGAAAACATTATTGCCCAAAATGTTGGCATTATGGTGATGATGATAACGTATATACCAAGGATGGAAATGTATGGGATGACGATACTGAAAAACTTATAAGCACATTAAAGTAGAAAAAAAAAATAGTTATGAGTATCGAAGAAAAAGCAAAAGAAAAATCTCCCTATACAGAAAACACTTGGCAAGAAGGTTATAATCTTTGGGAATCTGGATTCTCAAAAGGTGCTAATTGGATGCTTGAAAAAGCAGCATACTGGTTGCAGGAGCATGTAAATGACTACCTCTTTGATGATGGTGCACCAGGTAGGCCGTGGTTGAAGTGTAAATCAGATATGTTCGATGCTTTCAAAAAAGCAATGGAGGAATAAGAAATAAAACAAGCAAATTATGAATAATAAAATAGAGCAAATTCAGCCTTACTGGGTTGAAGAACAACAGGGGGTATATATCCCATTGATTGACAAGGTATTGCTCAAGGATAGTATTCCTGCAATGTCATATTACGATTATATGAAATATGCAAAAAACGGGGTTAAAATCACCACAAAAGACGAACTTCTGCAAATGTATCTTCAGAGAGATCAAATAAACAAGATACTCAAAGAGCATAATGGAGACATTCTTGCATCTGATTGGTTTGGTTCTTCGTCGGAGTTTAATTCGTATTTCGAGTGGATCGTCTACTTTGACTCCGGCACTTGCTACTACACGGACAAGAGTAGTCCTTATGTCAGTAGAGCGGTCGTAAATTTGAAAAATTAAAAATGAATGGTATGGAACAGTTTAATTTAGCAGAATATCTTAAAAATCCCAACAGAAAGATTGTGACCCGAGATGGCCGTCCCGTGAGAATTATTTGCACGGATAGAAAAAGTTCTCTCAAGCATCCGCATCCGATAGTGGCACTTGTTCAAATAAATGACACAGAACCGATATATGATTATACGGCAGATGGTTCATATATGGACGATACGCAAAGTTTGAGAGACTTATTTTTCGCTACAGAAAAACAAGAGTACCCCTTTAAAAAGGGCGACAGGGTACTGGTTCGTAATTATGGCAATGAAAGCTGGCGTCCTCGCATCTTCAGCAGTTACGACAGTTACGACAAAGAATGTGAGTATAAATATGAGTGCGAGGGTGATGATGATAAATATATACAGTGCATTCCCTATAACGAACATACATGGAAATTATTAGGTACGACTGTTGAATATAAGGAGGAATAATATGAAGCAGCATTCTAAAAAGAAAACTGGTTGGGTAAACGTATATAAGGACTATGACGATACCCCTATTATTGGTGAAGTACATGATACTAGAGAAGAAGCTATATCTATCACCAATAAATCACTTACTTACTTAGATACTATAAAAATAGAATGGAATGAACAATATGGAACAGTTTAGTAAGGTAAAATTTTTTAACGTATTTGCACAATGTAAAGAATATCTTTTTGCTAAAAGATATGGTAAAAATTCATTTGAGGTAGGAAAAATAGGTTATTATAACCATTATAAAAATAGTCAACAAAATAAAAATCATCATATGTTTTATTTCGGTACACTATTCAACAAATGGTTCTGTGAATCAATACAAGTTATCCTAAAAGATGGAAAGAGATGTCCTCATTTAGCAATAGTTACGCCTAAACACGTATTTTGGTGGTTTTTCAAGACATCAAAAGATAACTATGCTTTTGAACATAAAAGATTTCAAATTACAACAAATGATCATGCAAGTTGTGGATAATTAATAAATTAAAAAACATAAAAATTTTGATAAGGTCTAAATTGGAAAGAATAAATATGGAAAAGTTTTATAAGATTACGACAAGAAAACCCCTTCCTTCAGGGAGGGGATGAATTGACGTTCATAACACTTTTTTTTGAAAAATATTTTGTAATTTTATAATTATTTTATAAATTTGTACTACTTATAGACAGTAACTCTTACAACAATGTACCTGACGGCAAGGCAGCACATATCACGGAACACCAGAGGGGGCGAGTACATCACCGCCCTCAGGGCGCTGTGCTACCACGCCGCCCGCATGTACAACGTGGGTCTGTACTCTGTCCGCCAGCATTTCTTCAACACTGGCGAGTACCTCTCCTACTATGACAACTACCACGTTTGCAAGTCAAACGAGAACTATGCCATCCTCCTTTCGAGCACGAGCCAGCAGATTCTGAGGCTCGTCGAGCGTGACATGAAGTCGTTCTTCACCCTCCTCAAGCTCAAGCAGGACGGGAAATACTCCGAGGACGTGCGTCTCCCGAGATACAAGGACAAGACGGGGCTGATGATCTGCTTTGTCCAGGGGCAGTTGGTCAGGGTGCATGGCGGCAAAGTGCGCATCGGGGTGACCAAGGAACTCCGGGAGATGTACAGTTTGCCTTTCAGGTACATGGAGTTCACCATTCCAAAAAACGTTGACCCGCAGACGATCAAGGAGGTGCGCATACGCCCACTGTTCGGGGGCACGGAGTTCGACATCGAATTCATCCACCGGAGGGAGGTCATGGAGCCGTCGGAGGCTGACGGCGTGCTTTCGATAGACCCTGGGGTGACGAACCTGCTGACGTGCACGGTTCATTCTAATGGCAGACCGGAGTCGTTCATAATGGACGGACGGTACATCAAAAACGTCAACTGCTATTACAACAAGACCGTGGCGAGGCTGAGGGGAGTCTACGACAGGGACAAGAAAGTCGGGGGTACAACGAATAGGATGGCGAGGTTGAGCAAGGGACGGAAAAACCGAATAAACTCGTATTTCGACGCGGTGGCTAAGTACATAGTGGAGTACTGCCGTGCGAACGGCATCGGTAAGGTTGTCATCGGATACAATAAGGAGATCAAGCGGGGGACGGACATGGGTGCGGTGAGCAACCAGAATTTCGTGTATATCCCGTTTTACAGGCTCCGGAGTAAACTGATGGGCAGATGTGAGCTGTACGGGATAGCGTATGAATCCCAGGAGGAGAGTTACACGTCGAAGGCGTGCGCCTTGACGCTGGACAGGATACCCGATTATGGGGATTCAGATATCCCTGACTTCAGCGGCTACAGGGAGAAGAGAGGCGTATACAAGGTCAAGGGTAGCCCAGTAAGAGTGAACGCCGATGTTAACGGTAGCATCAACATCTACCGTAAGTATTTGAAATGTAAATCGAAGGATGACCTGTCATCCGACGATGTAAGAGTCCTCGTCAACGGACCGGTGTTGAGGATTAACCCCTTAAAAGGTTAATCCTGATCACAAGCCCCCTCCTTCAGGTGGGGATAGTTGACATTGGAAACATAACTCCGGCTAATGATACTATTTTTGTTTTCGGCTCTAATCCGGAGGGGAGACATGGCGCCGGTAGCGCTTACGTTGCAGTTAAACAATTTGGTGCAAAATACGGACAAGGAGAAGGTTTGCAAGGTTCTGCCTATGCTTTGCCTACAACTGAATTAAGATTTGATACAGGTCAAAAAACAAGACATTCTCTTGCTCCTGAAATTATCATTGATAATATCAAACGATTGTATAAATGCGCCAAATCTATGCCAGAGAAAAAATTCAAAGTAGCATATAGGTCAATGCCGGACGAGGTGACTTTGTGCGGTTATTCCGGAAGAGAGTTGATGGAAATGTTCAACGCTGTCGGTGAATGCCCGGATAATGTTATTTTCTCGAAGGAATGGTTTGACAGTGGTATTCTACATGCATCAAAATTAACTTAAGCATAATTTATTTGGTTTGTTTTTTCATATTAATTTTCGCAAAGATAGCAAAAATCCGCAGGATTAATCCTACGGATTCTATTCTTCTCAAAACCGGATATCATATCCGACTTAGGTTACTTTGCCGCCCAGTTTTTGAAATTGTTAGCCAACTCCTATATAGTTCCCATAAATTATATTAAAACATAAAAGTTGATTTTATTATATTCTCATATTCCTCTTTTATTTTGGCATCCTTTGAAATCGTTAGATGGGCAAAACCGGAATCATAGTTAATCAATCGTTCATTCATAAACTCATCGAGTTCAAAATAACCATTCTGCAAAGAGTGGGAATTAGCATAAATCGCATGAATTGTCGCGTCATCACATATCTCAAGCAGCCGGTAATAAGACAAATCATATAGCAGTTTTTCGTTGCTGGTTTTAAGATATTCTTGAACGATATCGACATAATCGCTGGCGATGTTTTTAGGGGCATATTGCTTTACATAGCAATTCTTGACGTCAAGGATTTTGTTTATCCTTTCAATTGAGATCCGCTCCATTTTTCCGGGCTCACTTATTACTACGGACTCCAGCTGAATTAATGCATAATCCGGGAATTCCACAATATTGTCATAGGTGAACACCTCAGGGGACTCAAACTTTTCCAGATCATCCTTTTTTAACACCAGCAATACCGTAGAGGCGTCCTTGCCTCCGCTGAATTTGCATACAAGGTTGACGGGACAATAGTATCCCTCTACATCAATGTCAACAGGGACACTTTTCTCCCCATAAATTTCATAAGTGATAAATTTCATATAAATTCAAATATTTTTTTCAATATTGCAAATATACTCATTTTATCCGGTTTGACAAAATATTTCAAATTATTTCGGACTTATGCACTTTAGGCTTGCTGGGACTTGGACGGTAGGAGCGTTATGAAACGGATAGTACATTCCAACTTATACAAAATGCTTTCCGTATTGTCTGTAATAGACCTTGATTTTTTTCTTGCTATGCACTTTTTTATGGCATTCATCGCATAACGTGATGAATGCCTCATCGGGGTAATCCCAAGGCTCACATTTTTTTTCATCTGGATATTTGCTGTAATATTTGTGGTGTATTTGCAAATTATCCTTATTTCCGCACCATTGGCATTGGTAATGATCTCTTTTCAGTATCTGTTTCCTTCTATATTTCCATTTCGGATCGCTCAGTTTCTCCTCATATAAGGTTTTTTGCCTTTTCGGAAACAATATGGTATCATCAGTCCTCCAATAGTCCGGATTGCGTTTCTCCCCATAATAATCAAAATCTTGCTGATTATCCGGTTTATATCCCTTTATCTTGGGTTTCTTTGACTTGCGTCTATTAATACTGATCAATCCAATGATCAATAATATTACAAAAATGATGCATCCAGTAAAAAATTCCAATGATAGTATTTCTGTAACCATCTTATAATACTTATCCGGCAATAAATAGACGGCATACAGCCTATATTTTCAAAAAGTAACTTAGTTACCCCAAAAAAATAACCAACCTTTTTCTTGCATATTCAATATATTCATATTATCTTTGCCTCGTTGATATTAAGAATTATGTATATTGAACTTGAAATAGATTATGATAGGCTTCATTCCTTGTGGAATGAGGATGATTGGAATCATATAGAGAATATGCTCCAAACTTTGAGCTACCTTCTTCCCGAAATCCACTCATATCCATCGTTCGCTGAATATGTCGCTAATGATGGTGTGTTCAAGAATATAAAGGAATTGGATAAGCGTCCTATTGATTATGGATATGCCAACAGCAGGGAATCATTGAAAAAGTTCCTGCTGAACAATAATGAGTATCCTGACGGTGACTATCTTGTCATCTTAGGCGCGATATCCAGGGAGGATGAGAAATATTATAAAAAGGGCACCTATATCAACCATGATGGATTTGATACCGTTGATGATTACTGGGGTTATATCGAGGATCATCCGGATGAGGAGAATTTCATCGATGACGACTGTAAGAAAAACAATTTCTGGATAACATATACAATATACAGGAAAATTTCTTAATTTTTATAAAATTATTATTTAATATTTTGTTTGTTTGATTATGTGTTGGCAATCTTTACTTCCCGAGGAGCATTTGGCTCCTAAAATCGCAACTGACAATTTCTCGGTTTATAAGGTACTCAGAAAAAACGGCAAGACTCCCGTTATGGAGTACCCGATAAAGTTTAATGAACCATTGCCTAAGGTCGATGTATCCCCTCAAACATCAGAATTTATTGTAAACATAGAGAAAGGCTATCATTCTTATGTATTTAATCTGGACTCTTATGATGAAGTTCTATTCCGTAAAAAACTCATCGTCAATACAGATATTGGTCTGTATTCTTTTTCGATGAAAATAACAATGGATGTTCATGAAGCATATATTCCTAAAGGTACACAGTATTGGTTGAATGAAAGAGGAGAAATTGTATCTGAATCCCTTGTCATTACGGAAAAAACGATAGAGCCTCAAAGATATAAAAACCCTTTGACGAAAATGATGGTTATGAGAAATAATAATCCGGAATTGATTGAGGTTCCGTATAACGAAATAGAGGAAACCGAAAACATACTTGGAATTGTATTTCTTGAGGATAATCCTTCCTCAAAAGTCTGGTTTGTTTCTATGATGAAAGAAGACTGGATACCTAAAACCATAGAGGAATATTCAAAATGTTCTTCAATGCCAAATAAATGCCAGAAAAGTACATTGCGATTTAACTGTTTTGATTCAGACCACATAGCTCAAATATATCGCTATGCAGAAATAATTAACGGCAACGTGGATTGGAGCCAGCCTTATTATCCTCTTGTAGGAAAAAAGTTTCTATCTCTATATACTGGTATATACAGTGAAAAAAATGATAAAGGTTACTGCATTCCTATATATTGTTGCAAAATGCAAACAGAATATCCATTGCTATTTTGTTGATTGTTTTAGAAAGAGTCGGGCAAATAATCCGGAGGGGAGACATGGCGCCGGTAGTGCTTATGTGGCAGTTAAACTGTGAAAAAAAGATTATTATTAGAATTTTGTAAGAATAATAAAGAAAAATCAATTATGGGATATTTCGAGGATCTGTTTGCCGAAAGTGAACTTGAAAAGGAGTTAAAAGAAAAAAGAAAAGTTTTGGACGATTCTTTTCACGATTCTCCTGAATATAAGACATATGCTGAAGCTATGTCTCAAATTAACGAACAAATTATGCTTGAAAGCAAAAAGAAATGGAAAAAGGTCAAGGAAAAAAGGAGTAAAGCAAAAACTGAAAAGCGTTCTATCAATCTTTTTGCGGAAAAAGAGAAACCTACAATAAATGAGGATAAAATAGATAATATTCTTAAACTTATCGATTCATTGACCAAGGAGGAAAAAGAACTATATGTACGTAAATTCAATAGAAAATACGAATACAAGAGTTTGGATGACTACGAGAATCCCGTCACGACAATTCAGGATATAAAGGATCTGCAACGATTTTTGATACAAAGTATGATTAATTTTGTTGATGACAGGAATTTATCTGACATAGATGAAGTTAGTTTCTATTTTGATGGTGTTCAGGATTCTGTCAAGGCAATGGATTGGTCTCTGGCGAGTGATTCGTCAATTTCTGTAATTGGGCTACAAGAGGAAAAGGATAATGGAATGACCGCAAGAAAGTTAATTGGAAAAATTTATTAAAAATATGACAGTCAAAGAATTAAGAAAATCTCTATCATATATGCCTGATGATATGCAAGTTGGTTTGGAAGCAAACGGTATGTTTGGAATGGAATTTTTCACTTTTCAAATTACAATTCCTAATTTTGACAATAATACTTTGACATTCAAAACATAATCATGCGTCAGCCAATAAAGGAAAAAAGAAAGCCAAAGCCTTTGACGATTAATATTACAGGTATTCAATATTGTAACGAATGCCCGTTCTTAGAACAAAAAAATAATCAATGGTTTTGCTCGCCGAATGATTACAAACTACAAGAAAATATAGATAACAAAATTCTTGTACCAGATTGGTGTGGAAGTCAACTACCCCCACCTGAAGTTGGGGGCTTGCACCCGAACAAGACCCAAAGAGGTCAAGTTCCGATACCGATCCGTTGACAAGGACTCTTACATCGTCAGCCCGCAGGGCATTCGATTTACTTTTAATATAATTGTCAACTTTCTTGGTTTTACGCAGGGCAAGGTTTCGCCCCGCAACCGAGTACCAATACATCAAAGAACTGTGATTTGATTACAAAAGTAATTAATATATTTGTAAATAGCAAATGTTTTAAAAAAAATAATGAACGGTCAATTCTTCCCCCACCTAAAGGAAGGGGTTTCCTTGCCGTGAACAGATAAAAATACTTTTATATTATGCCAAATTCTTTTAAAATTAGATTTGTCTTCGAGCCTCAATTTTTCGTAAACGAGGACAACAAAACCGTAACATGTAAACTTGATGCGGTTCTGGACAATTACGTAATGAAAATCTTATCTGATGATGAGCTTATGGCAGTTGAAAACCTTTTATCAGCGACTGCCATAGCGAAATGCTCTCCTAATGACGCGTTTGACATTGATCGTGGTAAAAGAATTGCCATGGCGAGGGCGGAAAACCAAATCTATCGCCAAGCGCATTCTCGTATGCAGCGTTGGGTAAAAATTTTTACAAGACTTGCCACTAAATCGGCGCAATCGGGCAACAAATTTATGGATTACTCTTATCATAACGATGAATATATCCAAACTATTTCTGATTCACGTCATCCAGTAAATCCCCTCAAGAGAGGTTCCACTAAAATCGTGAGCAAGAAAAAGTAACCAATACGCATACGTCAATTTTTCAATATCTTATATAATCCGGCATTTCGAGTGAAAATATTTGCCGGATTATTTTCTTTTTTTGCGAAAACTTTGTATATTTGCAATATGTTTTAAGAAAAAAAATAATTATGAAAAAGTTTGACTTTGATCTGAAAAATAAAAAAGCATGCAATGTTGCTGACAAGATTCTTCATAATATCCTTTGGAATTCCTCCAATATTTCAAACATATATGTTGAAACTGAAGATGACAGCAGAAAACTAATAAAAGTTGTTTTTGATTTTAACTGATTACGTCAAGAAATTCCCTTCCTTCAGGTGGGGGTAGTTCACATAAAACATTACATATCATGAGAGTAAAATACAACGGAGTCAATTACGAAATTAAAATCAGAAGAACGTACAACTTCTACGGTGAGAAAGTAAAGGTAGTAGATGAAAAGTACGGATTTATAGTCTATGAACACGAACAGTCAGGCTGTAAACTGTACAATATCTGTCATATAGAAGAATTTGCTGAACAAAATCCTGAAATAGTTTTTAGTGTAGAAAGATAGAATAATTTCAAAAAAAGTTTTGTAAGCTGAATAAAACTTATTATCTTTAGTTGTAAATAATAAATATTTTTTATGGACACAATAGGAGAGTTACTATTCCCGAACCAATGGTTTGATTTTATTGATGAGTTTATCAACGGCTATGCCAAGGTTAAATTAAATAAAAAATGGAATTTTATAGATACCCAAGGAAAGCTGGTATCCCTGAACCAATGGTTTGATTTTATTGATGAGTTTATCAACGGCTATGCCAAGGTTAGATTAAACAATAAGTTTAATTTTATAGATACCCAAGGAAAGTTGGTATCACCGAATCGGTGGTTTAATGGTGTTGCCGCTTTTTCTAACGGCTATGCCAAGGTTAAATTAAATAATAAATCTAATTTCATAGATACCCAAGGAAAGTTGGTATCTCCGAGCCAATGGTTTGATTTTGTTTGCGATTTTTCTAATGGATATGCCAATGTTAGATTAAACGGTAAATGGAATTTCATAGATACGAAAGGAACGTTAATGTCTCCAAAACAGTGGTTTGATGATACAGGAGATTTTTATGATGGCTATGCCAAGGTTAAATTAAATAATAAATCTAATTTCATAGATACCCAAGGAAAATTATTATCCCCGAGCCAATGGTTTGATTTTGTTTATAATTTTTATAATGGTTACGCCGAAGTTAAATTAAATGATAAATATAATTTCATAGATACTCAAGGAACGTTAATATCTCCAAACCAGTGGTTTGATTCTATTAGTCGTTTTTCTAATGGATATGCTAAAGTTGAATTGAATGGTAAACAGAATCTTATAGATACAAATGGTAATATCACTTCTTAAAAAAAGCCATTGAAAGTACAGAATTCTTTACTATCTTTACGGCGTAGAAAAAAAAGTAATATGGAAATTCACAAAATAATAAATGCCTTTCATAGGAAATACCCTACCATTGACAATGAATCGTTGACCCGTCTCCTTATGTCCGATCCGACATCGGTACAAAACAGCCATGGCTCATTTGCGGGAAGATATGGAGTATGGATAGCCAATATGTATGCCAACGGGTCTATCAAGTTGGGAGACATCCCTGAATTAAATTCCGCACTTGTAACCTATGATAAGAACAGATCACAGCTGCCCGACAGCAGTGACTACGGAAGTCTGTTGTGTTCTTTTTATTATATTGAGAATCCAAGGTGGGTGCTTTTATAGTATACTCTCTTAAAATGGATAGAGAGGAAAGAAGTGTAATATAGGTGAAGTCTCTTAGCTCACACATCCTGGTGGTGGGGAATGTCATCACGGTGAGACTTTAAGAAGGTGACTACGGAAATCCTTTTGTTCTCAATTAATATGCCCGAGTGGGGGAATGGTAGACCCAGCAGACTCAAAATCTGCCGTCCGCAAAGGCGTGCGAGTTCGACTCTCGCCTCGGGCACAAAAAGATTTGGAAAATAGAAATATTTTCATTATCTTTGTCGTAGAAAGTTCATTGATATTGTTGTTTTATATTTGGAGAGTTTTTGACCCGGATTAAACCCTCATTATTGGTAGGGGAATTAAGGGACTAAAACCAATCATAAGATAATGTTTCAGCCCACCTGTTGACAACGGGGTTGTGAAGGTGGCAGAAGTCCTGTAACTTTATCTCTGTGGGCAGGTTGGCGATATGTATAGTAAACCACAGTAGGAATAAGTTTCTGGTCTTAAACAATCCATACGTTTTATGATGGGGTTCGTAAACCTGACCATCCGCATCTATTGGAAAGATGTGTTGCCGTGCCGTGAAATTCGGAGGAGTCAATTCCACAGACCAACAGAAAGGATGTACACATCCCCTATAGTTGGTCAGTGCTGGACCCACCCAGCGAGGTTGTAATGCAGTTTATCAACAGGGTGTGGGAGAGTGTATGAGTGAAGACTGAATGTTCCTGGACAATGGTGTTGAAATCCGGGGTAAAAACAAAGAGTAGGTTGGATCAAGAAGAGAACTGGTAGGAGTTACTGTGACTTTCTGATGTTTGTCCATCAGAGAACCAGGGAAGATAGTGGACACCAATGTGGCAAGAGAGTTTTACAGGGATTCATAAATCAGTGAGGTGGCCATGCACCTATGACAACACTGATTTAATTATGGCGCACTTGGCTAACGGTCAGGTCACCAGATTTTCATTCTGGGAATAGCAGTTCGATTCTGCTGTGCGCTACCAAAACAAAATAAATGCATTAAGAAATGGGCATTGATGGTTTTTGACAGCCAGTTCCTCGCGGAAAAATTTGTTAAAGAGTTTCTGGTTGATTGATATGTTTATGGTTATAGCGTTTCCTGTAAAACCGGGGAACAAAGATTATTTTGTAAGAATCATAAAACAGAAGAAATAATATGCTTACAGTTGAACAAATGAAATCCTGTTCTGAACTTCACTCATTAAGGAAAGACTTGATGAGGCAGAAGTCACCAGTGATGTTCTATTACAGACTTGGAAGAGCTCTTGCCGGTTTCCCTATGGGTGACAGAGATAAGCGTTTTGATACTGACGTTTATCTTGAAAAATACAAGATGAATCTTCAGAGACCATATGTGTGGACTTACCCACAACAGAACGCATTCATCCAGTCTATACTTTATGAAAAACTTATTACACCTATAGTTGTAATCGCGCATTCTGTTACCAATGAATCATTCGGCGAGCAGATATATTATGTGATTGATGGAAAGCAGAGACTTACCACTGTTCATAAATTCCTCAATAATGAGTTCCCTGCCGAGATCGGATCAAAGAAATATTTCTACAAAGATTTTGATGACGCGCTCAAAACATATTTTAACCGGAATCTGGACATGATGGAAGCGATTTTCTATTATAGTTATCCTGATAACCCTATCACAGATGATGAGAAAATTGCCATCTTCAACTTCTATAACTTCACCGGGACGCCCCAGGCGGAGGAACACAAGATTAAACTTCAAAATTTGTTAAAGTAATGAGAATATAATATGGAAGACAAATTCAAATTTTCAGAGAGTTTCATCCAGGGTGTTCTCAATAACTTCTTTGCATTCAACTCTGTCAGGTATAATATAAACAACTTGTATGTGTTTGATTGGGAGTCTGATAAACTCCTTGAAACTAAATCTGGATATATCTATGAGTTTGAGATAAAGATTTCCAAAGGGGATTTCAAGAATGACTTCAAGCACAAGAAGGACAAGCACATTATACTTGAGGGTGAGGAAAGATATGGTGACAAATATCTTCCAAGGTATTATAAACTTTTGGAGTCCAACAGACAGTATAGTGAAAGAGCGGCAGAAAGATTCATAGAGAGCTATCAGGATAGTCCAATCTATCTGATAAGCAAGCACAGGAGACCCAACTACTTCTACTATGCCGTCCCGGATGAGTTAATAAGTGTTGAAGAAGTGCCTGACTATGCCGGACTCATCTATGCCAATCGGAATGGAGGATATAGAATCATAAAGAAAGCCCCCTGCCTCCATAAGGAAAAGTACAATGATGCCGATCTCAAGCTTGGTGAGAAGTTCTATTTCAATATGATCAAATGGAAGGATGAGTGTGCCAGGGCATATAAAGACAATGCATATTGGAAGGATAGGTTTGAAAAAGAGCTGGAATCCAATGGTCACAAGGTAGCATATCTTGACTTGGAGAATGAACTGGAAGGATACAAGAAGGCATATCTTGAACTTTCACAGAAAATGGAGAAGTCTGACAATGAGAATCATAGGGAGTTTTATAACAAGAACAGATTGATAAGACTCTTGGTCAGAGAACTGCAAAAACATGACCAGCAATTCAATTTATTTACATTTGAAAAAGAGAATGGTTTGGAAATGTAAAAAAAAATCGTTATATTTGTTAAAGATTAAAGCAGTAAAAGACTTATGGCAAAGTTTAGAGTAACAAGACCTGTAATTGTCACCACAACTGATATCTGGGAAGCAGATATCAGAAGAAGAAATTTGAGACAGACTTAACAATGAAAAGTCACTTGCTGGAGAGATTTCAAGACTTGGACTTGGAAATATTCCCGGTCGAACTGTCAAGTATGAATTCCTGGAGGACAAAGTAGAACCCATAAATGTGAAGAAGCAAATCAATCAGAAATAAATTGGCATTAAATTAAATAGTTATGGCAAATTGGAGAATTAAAGAAGTAACTTATTATCCTGGAACAAAGTATGAAAGAAAAAGTTATTTCATTCAAAAACGATTATTTGGATTCCTCTGGTGGTTTGATCCATATGAGGATGGACTTTATAGTGATGGTGAGTGTAGTACATATGAAGAAGCATTAAAAATCGTAACCCAAGAACTTGCATACAATAAAGAAACTAAAATAGTCTGGACAAATGAAGATTGAAATTTCACGAGAGGATTATGAGTTCCTGAAGAATCTTCAGTATGAACTCAACACACAGGAGCATGACGGTAATGGGGATCCTGTATACTGGGGTGTCAGTGAGGTGTGTGAGGACTTTAGAGGTGAAAGAGGAGAATATGGCGGAGAACCATATATTACATATGATGACGGCATGTATTCTCTTGACAAAGCCATTGAAGAGATTGAAGATGCATTGAATACAGACAGTGAATACGCCAGTTTAAAAGATGAATGGAATAGTGTTTATAAATCTGATCCGTATGAGGTTCGTGACTTTATGACTGACATTATGGGATGGGACAACATCCGTGATGTCATCTATATCGACAAGGTAAGGAGGGTTAATGGAGACACCGGACCATTCTTGACAAAAAGAGCGTGCAAGGAGTATATTCAAATGTATGGGTACAATCACGACGATCCAAAAACCTATGCTATGACAGCATACAGGAACTTTGAGTTTGAGAAACTTCTCAATGTCTTAAAGAATTTTCAATTCGAGGAGTAACTATGTACAGGTTTCCAATAGACTCATTTGAATCGCAAATAAAAAGGGCAGAAAATGCCATAAAATTAATCGAAAATGATGAGATGAGGGTTTGGTTGCCTGACATATTAAACGCTCTTAAAACGCACAAATATGCAAGGATAGGTCTTCATTAGTAAACTATAAACTTTTAAAATAAATTATTATGATTACAGCATTAGAAATTATCGAAAATAGAAAAATTAAAAAAGCTGCTGCTATTAAAACATCAAATGATTCTAAAATAGAAATCAGGGATTCTATACGTAGTAAAATTTTAGCCGCATGGACTAATATTGGTGAGGAGCTTGTAGCTGAATTAGAAAATAGTAAAAACGATTATTGTGAATATCATGGATATGGTGAGAATGGTGAAATAACATTATATCATTATGAAAATTTCACTGATTATTCATTAAAGGAATCAATAGCGGAACCTTTTATTAATGCAGGTTACGAGGTCGCTCTTGGTTTTCCATGGGATGATTGGAGTGGAAGTCATCCTGGATACATGACTATAGGTCTACCTGGAAGTTTAAAAAAAGAGTTTATAATTGGCTCAAATATGAATAAACCAAGGAGATAAAAATTTAATGTATCAATTCAACCAGTTTTGGTAGAAAAATTACAATATCAATATATTAATATGATTTATTATTTAGGATACACGCCAAAAGACAAACAGAACACAAGGGGTTTTGTTATGTTTGATATTGAATATTATCAGACGCATTATGAGGATAACAAAGAAGAATGGTACAGTGAGATACATTGCCTTCCTTGTGTCGATGGTCTCACATGGTTTTTGAAGGATAAATTCAATGAGCCTGGATTTGATTATGAGCAGTTTATCAAAGACGCATATGAGATTCAGGAAGTGCGGGGACTTTTGTATGAACACAATTGGGAAGGACAGAACAACCAGCCAAAACCCTACAAGGAGTCAGTTAATTTCCACTACCATGTTTTTGGTAAAGTCCTGGAAAAATTATTTGATGAATTCACAAAGAAATATGGATTATGGATCGGTAGAGATTAAATTATGAAAGAGCAGGACATTAAAGAATTAAAAGCATGGCTATATGCCCATGGTTATTATGTGGGGAACTACAGTGTAGCGGATGCATTGAGAACACTTGCAGACGAATATGATGATGATTTTTAAAATTTGAGATTATGTATAAGGCAGGAGATTTTCTTTATCAACTTGGTGATGAATGTATCAAGAAAGAATCACAGCGGGTTTTTATCTGTTCACGTCAAGAAGACCCTTTCCTTTAGGTGATGGATGAAATGACATTCGATTGTTATTTTTTTTTTCTAAAAACATTTGTTATTTACAAATATAATGATTATCTTTGTATCAAATCACAGTTCTTTGATGTATTGGTACTCGGTTGCGGGGCGAAACCTTGCCCTGCGTAAAACCAAGAAAGTTGACAATTATATTAAAAGTAAATCGAATGCCCTGCGGGCTGACGATGTAAGAGTCCCTGTCAACGGACCAGTATCGGAACTTGACCTCTTTGGGCATTGTTCGGGTGCAAGCCCCTAACTTCAGGTGGGGGTAGTTGACAAATGAGGTATTCAACTACCAGGACCCAATAAGAGAATATGGGAGACCTTGAAAGAGTTTGCCACAATTTTACCGTGAGTGCTAAAGACATCATATATTTCTCTGTCAACAACTGGCATCAACCCTTCCTGGATTATTGTGAGGAAAATTTTGGATGTGATTTTTATAAAGGTTAAGTTTTGGCAAAATAATAAATGACAAAGATAGTCAACTATCCCCTCCTTCAAGTGGGGGTAGTTGACACTAATATTTGAAATCAAGGGTGAAACATTATTGAGAGTACTATAGTAATTTGACCTTTTTTTTTGATTAATGATCTTCTTGAGATTTTTTCATATTTTTTGGGAAAAAATTTTTTGAAATTCCGCATTTCAAATTTTACCCCCTACCCCCTCGGAAAAAACGTTTTTTTTAGTGTAATCTTTTCGGAAAATACTTTTTAAGGCAATGGTTTTTATCAGGTAATTTTTTTCGGGAAAAAATAATTCCGGGCAAAGTTTAGATTCGGAAAAAATTTGGGATGGGAAAAGGGGGATCCTCCATTTCTTGGAATTTTTGGGAAAAAATTATCGTGAGCAACTGTGCGCCCCTATTTGACCCCTAACCCCCTGGTGTCCCGCCCCGTGGGGATTACACTACCCCATATCCCTATATTGCCCCACTAAATCGTTTTATTTCGATAGTTAACGCTTAATATGATAAATCTATCATATTAATATTAATTTGTCATCAGAGGTCAAAAAAATAACAAATAAGAAAATTTTATGAAGCCAGTCTAAAATTGTTTAATAGACAAGTCAAAAAAATTTAGATAAATTTTATATCGGTAAAATTAAATTGTGGCATAGATTATGTAATAGTACTTGCGGAATCGGAAACAGACCCTCCGAACCAAAATTGAATAAGTGGTCAAAAAAAAATGAATTATGAAGATATCAGAAAAAATCGAAAGTGAAATGATGAGCGAAATCGTTTCAATGGTTGTAGAACATGAAGAGAACAACCAAGTGAAGGAATACGACAACGTTGTTTACATTGTTCTTACAAATCCCGTAAAGTTATATAACAGCGCAAGAGGGGTACGAGAGTTCTCAGTGGTTGGTTTTTATGACCAAGAAGACGAACTTATCATGGTCGGGAATCTTGATTGTAATGATAAGCCAATCTTTGAGAATGTGGAAAATTACCATAATGGGGTGATGAATATTTACGCCCAATTGTGTGGAACGGTACTCTGCAATGAATCTAAATGCTAAAAGAAAATAAAGGCATTTAAGGCTTCTTGTAATAATGCAAGTAGCCTTTTTGTCTGTTATTTTAGTTTTCTGTTAATAGCCGAAAAAAATGAAAAATTCTTCTATCATTTGAGCAGTTTGGCAAAGTTATTGTAATATGTAGGGTGAAAGCGGTTAAACTGGATTGCGCCACTTTCAAGGAATAACAAAGCAACCAGAAAAAAAGAGTTATGGAATATCAAGAGACCAGAAAAGTCGGAAAGACTAAAATCACAATGAATGCAAGGCTTTCAGACCCGTGTCACAACGGGCACAACGATTTTGCATTCACGGCTGAAATATATCACCAAGCCAAGAATGAGGCATGGGTATGGCATAGCGGTGGTTGTTGCCACGAAGCAATAAAGAAATATTTCCCCGAAGTGGCGAAATATCTGCCTTTGCACTCAAATGATGAGCAAGGCAGACCGTTGTATTACATAGATAATGCAGTATATTTGTTTGAGCATGGTAACGGAGTGAAAACGGCAGCGAACTATCTCAATATTGACGAGGACACCGCCAAAAAGATTTGGGAAAAGATTAAAGTCTTTAGCAAAAAAGATAAAGATTTTTGCGAAAAAGTTGAATCTGTGTACTCAGAATTCGGCTTATTTGAAAAGTGGCAAAAACTTGCCGATGAGTGCAAGAATTGGCTTGTAGCAAAAACCAAAATTTAGCAATTAAAATTTACACATTATGATACAAGAACAATTACAAGCGTTGAGACATGCTTTATGTCAACTACCCCCACCTAAAGGAAAGGGTTTTCTTGTCGTAATCGGATAAAGACGATATCGATACAGAATGTATAGCAGAAGCAATTTTTAACAGTAACGGTGGTGAACTCCCTAACAATATAAGGGAGTTACTTGCAGCCGATGACATTGTGCAAGAGTATAAATATGAACTTTCGCAATATCTAATGAAAAAGAGCGGAGCAACGGAAGAGCCGGTAGAAGCCTATCTTGATAAAGTGGAAATTACTTACGACAAAGATTGGTTTGACCTTTATTGCGGATTCATTTCAATATTATAAGCATTTTGGCATAAAAGTTGATAGGTATAGTCATAAAAGTTTAACAATAAAAAAGCTGTGCTACCGGCGTGACGAGCAAATATTATGAGAATTGAATTTATAGAATGCAAATATAGATACCAAGCACTAAAAAGATGTCCTTGGGCTTTCAAAATCGCCAAAGTTTTTGGCGGATATCAATGTTTTGAGTCTGTGGAAGATTTCAAGACTTGGAAAAAGCAGAAATAATCCGGATTATATTTCAAGTTTGGCACAAATATTGAATATATTCAGAATAGGTTTAACAACTAAAAAAAAAGTTATGGGTACATTTTTCAATAAGCAGGATTATATTGACCGTTGCAGTCAGCAGGTCAAAAATATTGGGTGCATCATTGATGCTCTTGAATATGTCAAGAACAATATGCCCGAAAACGGCAAGCAGTTCAACGCAAGGCAGATTAAGGCGTTGAATGAGCAGTTAAGCAGGTTCGGCTGCATTTGCGACCTCCGCAAGGATTGGTATAACACAGATAACACATATTTGAACATACAAATGACAGATTACTCGGCAATGCCGTGCAATAGTGCTGAAATCGGGCATAGAAAGGAATCGGAGTATTTCAAAAACGGCAAGATAATAGATAAAGATTCTATTATTAAGGAAATAGACGAAAAGATTTTCTTGTATAAGGAAACAAGGGAAAGATACAAAACTGCCCCGTCAAAGATTGCCGATTTCGTTGGCTCATATCGTCATCTTTATGACGTTTGGAAAAGCGTCAAGGATTTCAAATTGCCCGAAATCTATATAGATTCAATTAGCCAATATCCGCCTATTAGATAGGTGTCAGAACGCCTATATTTCGGGGTCTGTAAATCTGTTCTAAAAACACGAACTTAAATGTTTAATATCTCCTATTTTCAGCCCAAAGTTGAAAAACCATTCAACAAGAAAGAACGGAAATAATGTGTAATGTTGGTTAGATTCCAATCAGATTTCAAGATAGGCACTGATAAGTACTAAAGTTTAACAATTCAAATTCAATGGGAGGAATGCCATGATAAGGGATAAGCCATAAATGGGGTTATATACATGTAAAACAACATCCATACAAGAAAAGAGCCATATTTGCCGGATTATCCGACAAAAGCACAGACCGTTTTTCTGCCGCAACAAGGTCAATCCGGCAATGTGGTTCAAATGCTTTTCAAGGTTGGTCTATCAATATTCTTGAATAGAAATCCGTTCGATTCGGATATTAGCATCAATATAGTTAGTTTAGGTTTATTTTGGGTAAAAATATTTCATAATTCATTTTTTAGTTTATCTTGCTTTAGCCCGGAATCTGTTGGGAAACACGTTCCGGTTTTCTTTTTTACTTTTCTTTCGATTACTTGAGTGGTTTGGCATGAAATTCGCATATATAGTCAGTGAACACGGCAACGGCATCTGCCAAGTTCAACAACAAAATAAAGAATCCAAAGAGAAAGTAATTTTTTCCCAAGTTTGGCACGATTTATGTAAGATATATCAGTAGAAGTTTAACAATTAAAAATTTTTAGTTATGTCTAAAATTAATTCAGTTATCGAAATTCTCAATTATTCAACATCTATGGATGATGTTGTAAAGGTTTGGAATGAATATTGCGAAAAGTCCAACGAGGATGAACGCATTTATCCAAATGACGAGTATAATCTGAACGAATTATTCTCCAGTGTGGGAGAATTCGCCCGTTCGGCAAGTTATGGGGATTTCCATTTCAGCCAAAAATACATGACATTTAACGGCTACGGCAATATTGTCACATTTAACACCATCAATAACGATAATTGCCCCATTGACGTTGGTGCCTTGGTAAATTACCTCATCGAAAATGGTGATACGTATAATATCATCGATAGTGATGAACTAGAAAATTCATTCTTGGATGAGTATTTTCCGAATGCGGAAGATTTCGACAAGGCGGAAGAAATTGCGGATAAGTTGAATGAAGACGAGGAAATAAATTACCTTACGGATGAATGGGACAAAATTGCGGAAGCGATAAAAGCCCATTGGGAGGAATAGTTCTGCAAAATTCTCATAGTTTTCGCCTTGCGCCCGTTGTGAAATGTGCGCAAGGTTTTTTACTTAAAGTATTACTTTAGGTAAATATGAAGTGTTTGTTAAGATAGGCTTTATAAACATTTAATATTATGACAATTATCATTAGATAATATGTAAAGAAGAAAATAAATTGCTAATTTTGATAGTTTGGTACGAAATTGGCATAAGTGTATTTGACTTTGGTAATATCCGCACCAAGTCAGAATTAACCAAGCCGGATTAAGAATGAGTTATGAAATACGGAAAGTTTGTTGGTAAAAAATACTTACCTTTCACACAAAGAGAAATCGACTACTTTGTATGCTATTTCAAAAATCTAATTAAGAAGTATGACGATAGCCTAAAGTTAAGGGTAGAAGAGACAGAATGGTCACTCACAATTAGTTTTCAGTGCCCCGAAAAAAGGGTATTCCGCAATTCTCTTAAGTCAAGAGTGATATTCAAGGGAATAGGCTTTCAAATTTACAAGCAAAAAGGATATCTTGACAATTGGGATTGGTGTAACAACAAATTGATAGACCCAAGCAAGGCAAGGGAAAACTATCAAGATGCACCACGTTGGCAATACTCTTCCCGAATGCTTGTATTTGGTTCAGAAATACCATACAGATGCCGTAATAAGTTCATGTCAATCTGTAATGGCGTAAAGCCAAATTTCCTATATGGTACAGAGTTCGACGATTTGGATTATAACGGAATTGTTAAGAGTTTATTTCAAAATGTGTTATGTCCAATAGGCGAATATTAGCAGATTCTAATCAAAAAATGCATCAAATTCGGGTGCATTCTCTTCATTTCGTCTTCTTTCCCATTTAGATCGTTTTATTTTGCATTAGTCCGGATTCGATGATACATTTATTATCTTTCTGAAAAAAGTGGCTAAAAACGGCTTATTTTTGGCTTATAGGAAAAGGGTTCTACATTTTGTTTAGTTTGGCATAGAATTTGCAAAACTACAAGCAAATACTAAATGTCATGAAAAGAAAAGAACAATATCGGTTAAATAAGTCCGCCAAGGTAGGGGAAATGATTACTTGCCCAATCTGTGGCGAATCTTTCAGAAAAAAACAATATTCGCAAGCCTTTTGCTGCACAGAGCATAAGGATAAGTTTTGGAATGCCAAAGGCGACAGACATTCCAATCCGAACTATCATCACGAATATAACATAAGGCATCCGGAAAGATTGGAAAGAGTAGGCATATACCAAGACGATTGGGGTAATTTCGGATATTACAATGATGATGCCGAATTTGTTACATTCAAGGAAGACTTTGAATGTGAAGCTATGTGCGAAAATCCTCAATTAGGAATATAGTTTGGCACGAAATTCGCATAAACCCCTATTGTAATGTTAAAAATTTGAGTTATGGAAAAAGCAACAAAATCACTTGTTTCTCGTTATCAAGTGGAATTCAAAAAAAACGAGACATGTGGAGTATTAAACGATGCTCCGATGACCCAATATATAGATAGTAAAAAAGTGGCGAATTTCTGCAAAAGGCTGTACGAGTATGAGGGTGCAATTATTGGCTATAGTGAATATTCTTTTGCACTCATGTTGGACCGTGCGAATCATATTAACGGCTATATCAAAGTTAGCGAGGGAGGACTTGCGTCAACAATAGTTGATATAAGAAAAATTGTCAAGGCAGCGCTAGACGCAAACGCAAGCGGTGTTATATTGATGCACAATCACCCAAGTAATAGCGCTTGCCCATCTAAATCAGATTTAGAGGAAACAGACAAATTGCGCAAAGCACTTAATCTTTTTGATATAGCACTTATAGACAATATAATTCTTGCCGAAGATGAATTTTTTTCATTTGCAGAAGACGAAAAACAAAGTTACTAACAACAAATGCGTACCTATCCGGATAGTTTGGCACAGAAGTTGATAGGTATGCTTATAGAAGTTTAACAAACAAAGTTTTTAAGTTATGGTAAATCAGTGTAGGGAAAAAAATAAATTAGTGTTTTGGGCATTGAATGATTTGGTTCTTAATGAGCCGGATAAGGTTCTAGACCTTTATGAATCTTTCAAGCATGCTTCAGACCCCGAAGTATTCAAGAATGAACCGGATAAGATTGACGAATGCCTTGACGGCTACACCCCTACGGAAATAATTACTTTCCTTGCTTCCGACTATTCCTATTATGGCGACAATTATGCAAGGTTTGACGAATTGTTGGAGAGCGGCAACGACCTAACGGAGTTGATAGACTTCGATGAACTTGCAAGTCAGATTGTTGATTCCGAAAATGCTCCGAAATGGTTCGATCGTTGGGTGGATGGGGATGACTTGCAGAAAGCAATAACAAATTATATTGCTTATAAATCATCGCATGAAGACACAAACAAAATTAGAGACTTCGTTGAAGATTACTCTCCTTCAATCAATGACGATTGGGACGATATCCTTGACGATTGGGAACACGAGAGGGATGAGGATGATAAGTAACTGATTAAGATAACCAAGCAGGGGGGAAGTAAACTCTCTTGCTTGGGTAATCAGCAGGTACACAAATGCGGTTATAGCAAAAGAAAAGATATGACAAAGAAAGAGTTAAAAAAGATTAATTCAAGGATTGAAGAATTGATAGCCTTGTATGTCCACTATAAGTGGTCAGATAATGGCTTGTGTCTTCCGGCTTATGAGAGTAAAAAGGCAAAACAAAAATATTGCAGGAAGTACAAATCAAGCGACTGCGATATGTGTAGGGTAACATACCTTGAGAACTATATCAAACGAGTGAGGAAAGATTATTATTTCAAATTAAGTGATTTCAAAGATGAAGAAGAATCAGAATGATAGGGATATAAGCGAGAAGTGTTGCGGTAATTGTCTTTATTTCCTTGATTCCGGATGGCTTGGGACGCATGAATATTCTTGCATGAATGGAGGCAGGGAATATCAGACGATTCTGTTTCCGGAAAAGCCTGGATGCCCCAAATATATCAAAGGTGAGCTGACCTCAAAGGATTTGGAGGAAGCGCGAAGAAATATAACGCTATAATCCGGATTGATAATGTATAAGGACGAAAAAATAACATTAATATACTCGTTTGCGTACCTTATTGGTCTATCGCAGATATTTTTCTTGAAAGTTTGGCACGGTTTATGCAAAATACGGCAATAGAAGTTTAACAATCAAAAACAATTATTAAGTTATGACAACGGAAGAGAAAGAGACGATAAAGTTATCTGTTGGGGGCAATCTTTGTTGTCTCATTGACAGAAAGGTAAATCTAACAGAGGTTTTGAAAAATGAGATTCTTAACTTGATTCATACCTTTGGCAAGAAAGAATGTGGAGATGAAACACTTGAAATCCGCAATCCGGATAAGACCACAATACATTTCCTCAATGCCGACAACGAACATCTACAAGTAACGCCCACAATTGTCTATCACAATATGTATGACGAAATCGGGGTTTATGGAGAAGACGGCAACTATAACCAAGATGATTTTGAGGATATTCAATTTTACCAAGATTTGCTTGCCTTGATGTATAATTCTATATTCTTCAAGAAATAGGTGAAATAATCCGGAATGCTATAAACACATTTACGTACCTATTTGAATAGTTTGGCATGGTTCTTGATATATTCCGGATTATAGAAAAGTTTAACAATTAAAGTTTAATATTATGGAAAAGAATGCCGAAAATAGAATTATGGCAATAAACAAATATAGGTTAACTAAGGTGCTGAAAGAGATAGAAGCCCGCAATGCCATGAATAATACAATAACTTTGCTGCAAAGCAATATTAAGGCATTATCACCGAGGATTACAGATTTAATCACGGTGGCAAATGTGTGCGGAGAAAATGGTATTTGTCTTGGGAAAGAGCCATCTAATTTGGAAGCACCCGAATTTGTAACAGAAAGAATTAATCATCGACTGGGCTTTTATGGTGCCAAGCAAAACCCATATAAGGGTATTGGCTCGTATAACCGTTTGCAAATAACCGGAATAGGTTATGCCGGTGGAGGATGTTGTGGGGAAAATTTTCTTGTGGATTCCGAGGGGAATATTTATGAGGGATGGACACACAAATCAGAAACTATCATACGAAAGATGAAGTCATTTCTTGACGAATTTGATAGTTTTGAGGCTGATTTCTATCGTTTCATTGACCAACTATGTTAGTCTTTTGTTTTTTCGGATAAATTCTTATCTTTGTATTCTAAACAAATTAATTATATGGCAAGGAAATCAAAAAAACTGATAGAATTGGAAACATGGGCTGATTTTGTACTTAAAGATTCTTTCGATAACAGATATCATGTCTATAAGAAAAACGTATTCAACAGTGAAGTCGGCATTGGCTATATTGGCTCTTGTGAAATAAAGAATGACAAATATCTGTTCCAAGGTGAAAAATTTGATACACCGGAGGAATTGTGTGAAGCATTCAAGGAATACGCAAATACGTTGCCGTTTCCGATTGCTTTGTTTGACCAATCCTTAAGGCAATCATCACAATTAGCCGGCATATTTGACTATTATCTGAAGACCGTACTTGGGTTTAGTGACTTGGATTCAAAAAATTATTTTCTTGCCAAAGGGTGCGGATATTGTAAGACTATTGGGGAAACCAAATTGGAGATTCATGTGCTTTCAGACATTGTTATTAATTCCTCTGTCAATGATAAGATAACAATATTCTACAAGTATCATAATTTCAGCATTCAGTCCGACCCTATCAAGGATTATCGTGAGGGTATAAACTTCATCAACGTCTATATTTTGCTTATGATTGGGGAGACATTCAGTGAGTTTGATTCATTGTCAAATAAGATAATGGAAATTAAGGGTGTAATGATGCCCAATGCGGAGGGAATTGACCAATCAAGCTCAATATTTGATGTCAAGAAAATTGATGCCAAGAAGATGATGAAAGAGCAGTTGTTGAAGATTTTGGAATCTTTTGACGATTAGTCCGGATTATTATCCAAAGAATATACAACGGTTTTTTGCTGTTAGTTTTGTCATAGCTAAACAATTTTTAACTTTTTACGTCAGAGATTGCCGTGAGGTACTCTCTGACTTTTTTTTCTGACAAACCGAATTATTAGAATAGTTTGGCACGGTTTATGTAAGATATAGCAACAGAAGTTTAACAATTAAAAAAGATGAAGACATTTACATTTGGAAAATACAAAGGACGTTCTATTATGAGTGTCTTAAATGAAAATCCGGCTTATGTAGAATGGTGTGTCAACAGCATTAAATGCTTTAGACTTGATGATGCAGAGCAAAAAAGGTTGAATGAAATTACCAAAGCAATTAACATTGTTTATTACCAATACCCTTATAGTTTTCCGAGAGGAAAAGGCGCAAGCAAGATTCTTATTGAAAGAGCTTTAGAATACCTTGAAAATAAAAATGCATTCATTCTGAAATATAAGAAAGATTATTCCAATGTGAATTGTCTTGAAAGCATGGCACATTCATTATTCAAGGAATTTGATCGAATGAGTGATTCAGAAAAGGAAGAAATGAACGACATTTTCGGAACGAACCCTATATTTTGATGCTTTAATAATTAAAAACTTACATACACAATGAGACACGATTTTTCAAAAATGTCCCTCAAAGAGATAGGGAAAACAATCCTTGGGTCTTTCGGCTTGTTCATCGCAGGTGGCGTGACCCTTTGCGGAATAGTCTATGGCATTCTTTCAATGACAGAAAAGAACTATTCCTATGAGATTTTCAAGAGCAAGGCGGAACTTGCATATTACTCGACAAAGGATGATTTGGTCAAATGCCTTGACACTTATATCCGTTCAATTGCGGAGACCTCCGTGATGAATGGTTTGGCATTCATTGACATTTCCGACAAATATAACCTTGATTTGAGATTCATGATTGCACAGGCGCAGATAGAATCAGCATTTGCCACAACCGGAATAGCAGCGAAAACCAATTCCGCATTCAATGTGATGGCTTATGACGGACGGAGTGCAAACGACATGATTAAAAAAGGACATAACTACAAGCATCCGGATTTGTCTATCGAACCATATGCAAAACTATTGGTCAATGATTATCTTGTTGACGGCAAGACCGAAATGGATATGTTGGTCAAATATGTAAATAAGAGCGGTAAGAGATATGCTTCCTCTACAACCTATGAGCAGTCTTTGAGGAACGCATATAATCAGTTAATCAACGATACCAATATCAACGCCTTATATTCGGAATATCAAAAATATAAGTTAATTTGCAACAAATAATTCGGTTTGGCAAGATTATTGCTTATCTTTGATTCAGAAACAATAAAAACAACAAGTTATGGACACAACAACAGACATCACACTTATCAAGGTTGATGAATATGGAAATCCAATGAAAGATGATAAAGCATATTCATTAGTTTCCTTTCTTGATGACATCAAATCGGAAAAAGCAGATTTGAGGTTTTCGATTGGTCTTTGCGAAAAAGACGAAAAAGGCGAAACAAAATGGATTAGCCCAAACAAAATTTGGGTTATTTATGAGGAAAAAACCTATACAAGGCAATATGGGTGGGTTCATGGTTTTGTTTACTATAAAGGTTTAACCAAAAGGAACTACAAGGAAATAAATGAAATGTTAGGCTATTGTGCAATCGATTCGCACAACACCTATTTATAAAAAAAAATATTTCAACTTATGGCAAAGGCAATTAAAATAACCATTGATGATATTAAGGAAATAGTTATGGAATCCGTCACAGAGATACAGAACTATCAAAGGAATGCCCAAAATGCTCAAAATGTATTTTTGAAAGGCAAGTCGGGATATAACGGTATTACCCATTTCGGGGTAATCACCGCTGAAAATCCGGATTCTATGCAAGTGGCAAGGTCGGACAACAAATCATATCAGTCCATGCTATCCAAAGACCTCAAATCGGGTCATTACATTTGGGTTTGGCAGAAAGGTCATTTCGGTGGCAATGATGAGCATTCTATGTTTGTATTTAACATTTCAAGGGATGCACTTGCCTATTATAGCGGAAAATATCAACAAACTTCATTCATTTATGCGGAACTCCGCAATAGTTCTGTCCATAGTGAATATTGGGAGAAGCAAGACACTTCAATGCCTTACAACCCGAAGACAAATCCTTATGTGAGAAAGGATGAGAATGACCAATGGGTGGATGCAAGCAATGAGGACGATTATACAATTATCGGCAAGCAATTCAAATATACAATACCGTTCAGCATTTTTTCTAATATATCTGAATCAATCATGAGGAATATCAATACTCTTGATGAATGCAACAGAAAGGGAGCGATGAACATCGCTTTGAACGGTGTTGGGCAAAACGGTTGGCGTTATCGTGGACTTGCCTACAAAGGAATTAATCTAAACGACTAATCCGGAAAAACATGGGCAACAAGACAAAACAATACCGGATAACGGAAAGAGACTATATCAAGGCAATGAGGAAAGCAGATAGGGAGAACGAGATTGAACTCCACGGCAAAATCATCAGCCTTGTTCCCTCAAAGACACACAAGTCAAAAAAAGAATATAGCAGAAAAAAATTTAGAAAATCTGATTTTGATTATTGAGTTTGGCACGCATTTCGCATATCTTATTATCAGAAAACAAAAGTTAAAACAATAAAACATTATGGCAACAAAAAACAATAATTTACACAACGCAAAGAAACAGAAGAATGATGAGTTCTACACGACAAGGGCAGCCGTGGAATTGGAGCTGAACCACTACAAGGAACATTTCCTTGGAAAGGTGGTTTACTGCAATTGTGATGACCCGATCGAATCGGAATTCACACGTTATTTCGCATATAAATTCGAGGATTGGGGATTGAAGAGACTTATATCAACCGGATATAAGGATAACGGACACGGGGTCATGTACGTCTATGAGGGTGACAAGAACGGCAATCGTGTTCCCGATAGGTCAGAATGGAAAATCACCGAACTTCAAGGGAACGGGGACTTTAGGTCGGAGGAATGCGTGGAATTGCTTAAACAAGCAGATATCGTGGTCAGCAATCCACCGTTTAGCCTATTCAGAGAGTTTGTTGCCCAACTCATGGAGTATAACAAGAAATTCTTGATTATCGGCAATTCAAACGCCATAACCTACAAGGAAGTCTTTCCCCTTATCAAGGAGAATAAACTATGGTTGGGTGTCAATCCGGTAAAGGAATTTATTACTCCGTTGATAGAGGTGGAGAATGAGAAAACCCAATACAAGAAAGACGGCAAGGTTTATCAGAAATTCGGGAATATCTGTTGGTTCACCAATCTGACGCATTCCAAGAGAAACAGACCGTTGGATTTGGTTCAGAAGTTTGATGAACGTTACTACAACGTATATGACAATTATCCGGCGATCAATATCGACAAGGTTATGGATATCCCTTGCGATGACGATATAGTCCTTACATTATCCAAGGATATTTATCCAAAATGGGAGAATGTATATGGGGAGGATTGCTCAATCGTTGAGGATAACGGTGATTCTGTAAAAGTCAAAATCCACAATCCTATCTATGGTGTGCCGATTACTTTCCTTGACAAGTATTGTCCTAATCAGTTCCGGATTGTAGAGTTCCGCAAGGGTGCTGACGGCAAGGATTTGGTTTACACCGAGAGAGAGAGAGAGAGAGAGAGAATGCCGTACTTCAGAATACTCATTCAACGATTGTTGCAGGACTGATGAACGATCCGAGGGATACCAAGGTGAACGGGAAAAGCCGTTACGCAAGAATCTTGGTTCGTTCAATATCATAGGATTAGCAAATCACGGAAAGGATAACGAATATGACTTGTTTGAACCCAAGATTAATGACAGATTGATATTCAAACGTATATTAATCAGATAGATTGAATAAAAATTCGGGCATAAGTTGCTTTGCCTTTGATAACACAACCGCAAAATTCTTTGTGCCTATCATCAAGGTAATACTTATCACATTTAATAAAGCAAGGATTATCATCACGTTTGTCATTACAAAGTCCTACAATCCTAAATTGTGTAGTGGTTAGACAACTGACAGATATAAAAGGTTTAATATTCGGGGAAATAATATACTCATTTGCGTACCTATCCGGATTAATCAGTCAATTATGGCACAATCTTTGAAAGATAACCGGATAGGTTTAACAATTAAAAGAAAGATTAAGTTATGGACATCATCACAAAGAAAAAGGAATGGATTCGTAAGGAATACCCTATAATGTATCAGAATATGTTGGATGTTCTTCTTGATAAAATAAGGAGGAACGGCACAACGGATAATGTTTACAGATTACCTCATTCAGTGCAAGTGCCTATGGTAATCAAATCAGTCAAGATTGAGCTGAAAAACATAGTAACATTAAGTTATGAGAAAGACGGTGACGATATAGAGTTACTCTGTTTCGATGAGGACGGAAACGAGTATTCCGAAATCGATGTATATGGAGGATTGATATCACTGTTCACTTATATTGACATATTCGGTAATCTTAAATAACGGAGGAATAGTTATGTATCTGAAAAAAGGTAATCTATATTATTGGAACAAAAAAGTTCTTTGTGAGTTCGTGGGTTGGTTGGATGATAATAAAGCACAATTCATAACAACCAATGGAGGGATAATTAGTGTTAATTCGGATAGAATTGGAATTGAAATAACGGAGGAATAATCATGGCATGGATAGCACGAGATAAAGACAATGACTTGTACATCTATATGGATAAACCAAAACGAGATGAAAAGAATTTAATTTGGACAAGTAATTCTGATTTTGCAGTGTTGTCATATAAAGCAGACAAGAAGCTTATACATAAGACCATCACTTGGGAGGATGAACCAGTAGAGTTGAAATAGTTATGTCTTATTCAAAAGTAAAGTTATTGTCTGCATTGGGTGTGATAGCATCCATGGGAATTGATGATTCTATCTATTCTTTGCCAAGGTATTCCACTCGTTCCTACCATGAGGAAAAGCATGGGGAGGAATTAGCCAAGGCTAAAGGATTATCGCTTTATACGTTTGGAGTTAACCAATACGGCAAAACCAATGAGGTTTATGCAAAGAACGAGAAAGAAGCGATTAAGAGAGCAAGAAAGAGGGGATATGATATTAGCCTTATTGAAAAATTAAACTAATACAGATATGGAGGACTGCACAAAACGGTTGTTTGGCGATAGTGAGCCAAGAGAGTATATATTGCACAATGTCTATCAAGATTATTTTCCAAATGAATATATACCCAAAGTCAAGGTAAGGCATAATCCGGATTCAAAGGATGCCAAGGCAAAAGGACTGCATCTATATGAGTTCGGGGACGGCAATACATTATATGCCCGAAATGATAATGAAGCCATTAAAAGAGCAAGAAAGAGGGGATTTGATATCAATTTGTTGAAAATATCTGATTAGTCTCGTTAGTTTGGCACATAATTTGCTTAATATTTGATTAGAAAGTTTAACAATCAAAAAAACTATTAATTATGTCAATTAGATATATCAAATTTTCTAAAGAGTTCACTCCGGTTGACTTATATGAGAAGTACAAGGCTTTGCCGGAAACCGTTTCCGCAAAGGAAAGTGACGGCTATGAAGTTATTTTCGTTGACGCAAGGGATGTTGATGAATTCCCGATTGCTAATTTGTCAAGGGAAGATTTCGAAGCGAAAGGTTGGGACACGAGCAAACTTGATAGTTCCGATATGGAGTATATCGCACGAAAAATGGGCGAGGCATTCATCGAGAATCAGTATTGGCTTAATATTGAGTATTTCGCTGAATATTTCGGATTACCAAGGAAAAAAAATGAGTAATTCCGAAGTGACCGGATAGTTTGGCACGATAATTGCTCACTATCCGGTTATAAAGTTTAACAATAAAATTTAATTTATTATGATTGATGCAAACGCAATTAAGGCAAACAACAAATTCGAATTCAACTATTTGTTTGACTTCAAAGCATTTGATGAATTCATTAATGATGCTTTCATTACCAAGAAATGCACGTCCGTAAATATTGGGCTGGAACCCAACAACCATTTCGAGAAGTTCCATTCCTCAACCGGATTGGTCACATTCATCAAAGGTCATGACAACTTCTATTGGACTTCTAATTGTCAGATTCCACAAAGGATTATTCCTTTTGTGGAGGAATATTTGCACGAAGCAGGATTTAAGACTACCAAGAAAGGTCTTGCAGGATTCGATGATTACGATATTTTGATAGTTAAACTTTGAACCGGATGTGCCATGAAGATTTGGATATACAAAAGAGAATCAATTGTATCTGATGATGAGATTGAAATAAAGGTAGTTCCATGTATAAGCAAAGAAATTGCAAAATCATACTTTGATTTTGACAAAGAGGAAATTGAGCAATTAGATAGTTTTCAAAATAATGGGACAATCTTTGAATATCATGGCAAAAAAATAATGGCTATTGGCTCAAATGAAACTTATGCCCTTTCAATCACCGAAGAGGAAGTGAAAGAAAAAAGTGCTTGGGAGAAATAATTTGGCACGATAATTGAATACATCAATGGCAAAACAATAAAACAACAAACATCATGAAAAAGTATCTTGTAAATGTACACCACGACTTGACCATCACAATTGAGGTTGAAGCGGAGAATGAGGATATGGCTTGCGAACTTGCGGAAGCACAAGCAGAACAGATTGACTATGGCCAAGAATCTTGGGGATTGGACGGAAAGCAAATCGAAAATGGTTGGACTTGCGTCAATGTTGATTCTTCGGTTATTGAATCCGAGGAAAACTAATTCGGAAAGCAACACAATCCGGCATGGTCTTTGATTATGGTTATGCCGGATTACAAAAAACAATAAAATAAAAAACATTATGCAACAAGAAGTAACATTAATCAAGGTAAGAGACCTTGTAGCAGGATTTACAAACACGGAAGAAACCGGAATAAGGGGATATAGTGGCAAACTGGATATCCGTCCGGCTTATCAGAGAGAGTTTGTCTATGACCTTGAAAAGCAAGTGGCGGTCATAAATACGATAATGAAAGGTTGTTGCCTTAATCTTTTCCAATGGGCAAAGAACGATGACGGCACTTATGAGGTTCTTGACGGTCAGCAGAGAACATTGTCAATATGCAATTTTATCAATGGAGGATTCTCGTATCAAGGAAGATTCTTCAACAATCTTCAAGAGGATGAGAAAGAGGTTATCCTTAATCATGGTCTTATAGTCAATATGGTTGAGGGAACTCCGTCAGAAAAACTTGAATGGTTCAAGACAATCAACATCGCAGGAATGACGTTGACAAACCAAGAAATGCGCAACGCAACCTATGTGGGTTCGTGGCTATCAGACGCAAAAATCAAATTCTCGAAGCCGAATTGCGCAGCGGAGAACCTTGCAAAGGATTTCGTCAAGGGTTCACCAATCCGGCAGGAATTATTGGAGTTGGCGTTGGGTTGGATATCGGACGGGGATATCGAGGGCTATATGGGCAAACATCAACATGATGAGAATGCTGATGAGCTACTTGACTATTTCTCTAATGTCATCAATTGGGTAAAGGAGACCTTTGACGTGCGCAACGCCAATTCCGAAAAATACAGAAAGGAAATGAGGTCGGTTGATTGGAACTATCTTTACAAGAAATATCACAACAATACCTATAATGCCAAGGTGTTGGAGGACAAGATTAATGAGTTGATGGCTAACGAGGAAGTCACCGACAAGAAAGGAATCTATGAATACGTTTTGAGCAACGAGAATCCGGAGGTGGCGAGAAAACTCTCCAAAAGAACGTTCAATCAAATGGATAAAAGGACGGTTTACGAACGGCAGAAAGGTTATTGCGCTATGTGTGGTGAATATCACCCGATTGAGGAAATGGCGGCTGACCATATCAAGCCGTGGTGGAACGGTGGCACTACAACGATAGATAACTTGCAAATGGTTTGCAGGAAATGTAATAGCCGGAAAGGCGGAATGACGGAGAAAAATAACTAACTTTGTGTTTGTGTTTTGCGTATAATGTTTATTTTATTGTTTTTGAAAGGAATCAGCCGTGAGGTTCATTCCTTTTTCAATATTTTTTTGTTGAAATTACAAAATTCTTATAGTTTGGCATTGTTGTTGATAGATATAGCAGTATAACAAATAAATTTTAGTGTTATGGATAAAAGAGAAAAAATATATCAATGGTTGAAATGCCAAAGTTGGGGAGAGTTGTTCTTTAATGAACTACAATGTCACAATAAATCATTTGCAAATATTACCGTTGATCTTTATTTACTTTTTTGGTATGGTTACTCCTATCATATTTATAGTGAAGAATGGAGAGAATATACCAAAGAATATATGAAGTGGTATATGCAACAAGTATTCGAGGATTAACGATTAAAAAAATTTGATATGGAAAAAAAGTATTCTGTTAACGTTCATTATGACGTGGTATTAAGCACAGATGTAATCGCTGAAAGCGGATCAAAAGCGATTGATTTGGCAATCGAGAAGTTGACGGGTGTGTCACTTGACACCGGCGATGTACTGGACGAGAAAGGTTATGTGACCAATATTGAGGAAATCAAGAAGCCAGATCCGCTTGTTGACGAGTTGTCCCAATATACGAAAAAAGTGTATGACAAGCTTGCCGGATTGGTTCTAAAATATGGCGATAGAGGTGTCCTTGATGTGTTCGAGTTCTGTTCAGAAACCGGAAATCAATTGCAGAAATCCACGACAGACCGGATTTTGTATTTTCCGAACACAGACGATTTGTTTGTGGTGTTCAACGCCAACACAAATGATTACGCAAGTATAAAGGGATTATATATCGAGGATTTGCTTCCTTTTGTCACTAATTTGCAGGAATGGCTTGAAAAAAACGGTAATCCGGAGGAATAATCCGGATTATCTTTCGAGTTTGGCACGGATATTGAATAAGATAGAGTAGGTTTAACAAAAAAAACTCTTGTTATGGTAGCACAATATAATTTCGCAATTTCTCTCAATGAGAGAAAGACCGCAATAAAAAAGGCATTCCATGAACTATTATTGGGATATGGCAGCCGTGGGGAGAACAAAGGTGAATACATCCTTGATGTTGACCAATTCGAGTTTTGCAAGGCAATTCCTTGTCATAGGATAATCCGGAACGGCACTGATATCTTTTTCGAGGAATATGGGGATTTGAGTAACATTCTATACCCTTTTGAAGCCTATCCTATCGGTGCGTTAGCTGGATTTTATGATGAGTTGGCTAAAGCCATGAGCAAGAAGTTCACCGAAAAATAAAAAATAATACAATGGCAACAATTCATAATTTCGAGAATGCTCTTAATGATCAAAGGGAGCGAATCAAAACGGCATTCCATGCTTTGGTTATGGTTTATGGTGGCGAAGAGTATAGCGGACTGAAAAACACATATAAGCATAGATTAAACCTTTTGCGGTATAATCTGCCAATCAAGAAAGTCTTTTGGCTTGTGAGTGAGGGTCTTGATGTTTGGTTTGAAGACGAGAAAGGCGGTGAACTTCCCTTTGATGCCTTCAATACCGATACTTTAGCCAATTGTTATGATAGGCTGGTAAATCAAATTAATGCAATATTAAAAACAGAATAAGTTATGAAACGATTTAGTTTGGAGGAATACCTCAAAACTCCTAACAGAAAAGTCATTACAAGAGACGGTAAAGAAGCCAGAATTGTTTGTACTGACAAAAAAGGACGTTATCCAATTATAGGTCTTTGTCAAGTACTTGATGATGATGAAGAAGAAATTCATTCCTATACTAAAAGTGGAAAACTTTTTATGGATAGAGATTCAAATGCTGATTTATTCTTCGCTCCGGAAAAGCATGAGGGATGGGTTAATCTTTATAAAGGTAATGCTTACTATTATCTTGGTAGTACGATTTTTTTTCAGTCAGAAAGCGAAGCAAAAAAACGTATCGTGAAAGATTGTGGTTATGTAGGCACAATTAAAGTTGAATGGGAGGATTAACCATGTTACAGCAAGAATTGGAAGCATTAAGGCAGAAAGCCTTGAAGACTATTTCTGATTATGTCAGAGATAACGGCAAGCATGGTTATGCCCTTATAACCTACAAGGACAATCCGGATTGTTATGTATCATTTTCAAAAGAGGATAATAATAGCATTCCATATCTGCAATGGTTTGACTCTAAAAATAAGAGATTCCGGATTAACGGAGACACACTTGACGGCATTGTTGAGATTGCTGATGCAATCCAAGAGTATAAGAAGAATATCGATTGGGTGATTTATCCAATGGTATCTGTAAAGGTCAAGGCTACCTCTATGGAGGGAGCGAAAAATAAAGCAACCCAATATCTGATTGATAAGGGAATACCAAAAGAGTTGGTTATCATTAACAATATGGATTGCTATAAGGTATAGAAGAACACACTTTCGTTAATATGTACGTCAGTCAGTCTGTCGCAGTCGTGAGATTCCGGCAGGCTTTTTTTTGTTATTGATCAGTTTGGTCTGATATTTGCATATATTGATAGCATAATCCGGATTATCCGGAAGATGAACAGAAATCTTCGTCCAAGCAGTAAAGCAATCGCTGAAGTATAATCTCCGACTTACAGCCTTTATTAAAACGTTTTTATAAAATAATCTAAACTAAAACGTTACAAAAATTTAATAAATTTTATATGAAAATTTTAGTTGCGTTTTGCGTTTGTGGCACGTATTATGTAATAGGTAAGGCAAAATTTAGATGTTATGAAAAAGAAAAGATTCATACCAATGGAACATACCACCTTGGACGGCAAAACATGGTGGGTGGTTTTCGATAGACTTGAAAACAGATATTCAAACCTTACTTGTTTTGGGAAGTACAAAACTAAAAAGGATTGCATTCTTGGTATCACTTGCAACACGATACATTTTAACATACCAAATACAATTTAGTTATGGGAAAGAAAAATTCATTAAAAGCGATTATCGCTTCCTTTGATTTTGAGGAAATTGTAGTTTTTTGGAATATCTATTCCGAAAAAGAGTTACATGGGGATTATTACATTTATCGTAATGAGGATGATGAAATCAATAGACAATTCCCTAAAAGTTCCGATTTTGCATACGCTTCCGCTTATGGGCATTATGACTATAAGGATAAATATTTCAGCATAGACATAGACAATTACGGAAACCTTTTATCATACAATAAGATTGATGATAAGTATTGCCCGATTGATTTAGGCAAACTTGCGGAGTATCTTATCGAAAATGGTGATATGGAATTCCCTATTGAAAATGGTTGGCTTGTTGAGGACTTTATTATGGACTACTTTGGCAATCCGGATGAAAGCGAGAAAGCAAGAAGAATCATAAACAATAGGTCTGAATCCATTGACTTTCTTATGGAGGATTGGCTTGATATCTATAAGGAAATCAAAGCGCATTGGAACGACTAAACAAATAACAAATTATGGAACAGAATGCAATTGAAAGGATGCTTGAAGCAATTAACAAGCATATTGCCAAGAATAGTCTTACATGGTCAAAGGACAATGATTTAATCATTGCCAAGCATCAGCATAATGAAGATACCAATATGGATGCAATTGTGTTTTTTCCTCTGTATCGTTACGAGTGGTATAACCAAATAGCACATATTAATTTCATCGAATCGGACAAAGGTTTGTTCATCGAAGAACCTTGTTCCCTTACATGGAAAAAATTGGATAATCCGGAGGATATTGTTTTGTTTGTTGAATGTTTTGGATTCAAACACGAAAAAAAAGGATTATACATTGGAATCGATGAGTTTGGCACAATTTCTGTAAAGTATAAGGATGAATTTAACAAGTGAACTACGAAGAAATTAAAAATTTTCAGTTATGGAAAAGAGTTTGAAATATGGAAAGTACACAATCGAAATTAACTTTGGTTTTGATGAGGTTGACGATAACCCAAGAAATTGGGCGCAAGGAATCCTTTATGGAATTGACAAACCTATGGAGGAATTCGAAGAGAACAAAGAGGAAATCAAGAAAGATTTTTTCATCTTTCCGGTTTATAAGTATGAGCATGGATTGGTGGCATTCCATATCGGCAATACCTCTGCAACAAAAGATTTTGACACCGGATTTTATGGTCTGTATGCCGTTCCGAAATTAAACGGAATAACCAAGAAATCAGCGGAAGAGCTTGCAAATGCTGAACTTCTCGAATGGGAATGCTACTGCAACGGCACGTTGTACGAATATCATCTTTTCGATGATGATTTGGATATTGACGAATACCGTAGTGGGTACTTTTCAGAGGAAGAGTGCATTCGTGAAGCAATGGCTGATGCCAAGTATTACACGAAGCGAGACGAAGAAGATGCGGTGAAATTTTGGGGAAACAACAACGACTGATGTTTAATAAGGGATAATCCGGTTAATGGATGCTTCTATCTGTTTGTCGGATTATCCTACTAACTCAAACCAAGATGAAAATCACTTTCAGATACAAGAAAAATGGCATGTGGTGGGACTGCATCAAGACGGAACTCATAACAGATAAGAAATGTGCAATGGCAAAAAAAGATTTTGAATAATGAAGAACTTACTATTATCTATCGGTCTGTTGGCATTGGCGAATGCTTGTGGATTGACTTACACCACGTATCAAGCGGATATCACCTTATTGGGCGATAACGGTCAAACTATCCGGAAATGGAATGATGCGGTTATCGGGAAAGAAGTTAAAGATGATTATAGATTCCAAAAAGACCTATATAGCTTTTCTTCTTCTTTTGGATTAGACTTTATGGATAGTCAAAGCAATCCGGTTCATGTCCGTGGAGGAATTATCATCATTGAAAATGTCAAGTCATATTCAGTTTATGAGCCAAGGGAATATACCAAGCAGGAACGTATTGACATTGATTCCAAAATCAAGAAATACAATCTTCTGAAACTCAACATCGAAAACAATACAGAAGAGATTGCAAAGAGTTCAGATCCAAGGTTTATTGAGATAAAAGAGGATCAATCTATGAAGATGAAAGCCGAAATGTCCGACATCAAAGACTATCTTATGAGAAACTACCAAAAAAAGTTAAATTAATCAGATTATTCTTAATTTATGGCACGAATATTGAATATATTCAAGCAGAAGTTAAACAACAAACACAAAACAACATGAAAACAGAAATCGACAACATTGCTCTGAAAGCAATCAACAAGTTCATCTATTATGCACTTAATTATGAGTGCCGCCCATATTGTCATACATCGGGCAAGACATACTATGTGCCCAAATTCATCACAGAGATAACTTGGGGTTGTTCAACACTTCATATTGTTGAGAAATGGGCTGAATTGGCCCGCAAACAAGAATCGGGCGATATTGACACCTATGGCATCATTATCCGATTTTACACCAACCTTGACAACAATTGTAGAATCAAGTTCCTAAATTGGGTTCTTGACAACTACAAGGACGAGTTAAAGCTGACTACAAACGAGAATACTTAAAAGCATTCATAGGAAAGTTGGTATCTCCGAATTCAGTGCCCGGCTACCGGATTGGGCGCAATCTCGTCCGGTAGCCTTTTTTTAGAAAACTTAAATACAATATATCATGATTGGCAATGAAAGAAAAATGGAAATCAATGTTATGTGTCTTTATTTCACAAAAAAATGTGCTGATAATTTCGTCAAAAAGTTTGATTTCCTTACAAAATTTGACTTCACATTGGCATTGAGATATCATGCAAGCCATTCAAAATGCAACACCGGATTGCGAGAATTCTTTGTTCACATTGAAAACCCAAATTTTAACTATAAGGCTGATGTCTTTTTCCCTATGGCGCAAATCGAAAAAGAGGAATGTGATTTTTGCTCCCCATCACTTGACCCTACCAATTCTTCGGGTGAATATGAAAAATACACCTACGCAAGCGGAGCAATGACAATGGCGACACTTTTCGGATAATAATATACTCATTTGCGTACCTATGGTATGTTATTTGATATGTAATTAGGCGTAAACAATCAAAATTCATTATTATGGCAAAGAAAAAGACATACAGAGTAATCTGCAAGACAGATTTATATCATGCTAATTATTTTCCGGGGTTCAACAAGTACACCGGAATTAAAGTCCACGAAACGGGATTGTCCCTCAAAGAAGCACAAAAAGCTTTGTTGGGGCTTCTCAACATTTTGTTGGAGGGCAAAGGGTATTGCACCGTGAAAAGGTGGGGATCAACACCGGATGAGGATATAAGTTTGGGTTCTTATTCTGACGGAACTCGTTTGTTCGCCTATGACATATTAAATTATCTAATTGAGGAGGAAACTGACGATGAGAAGTAGTATTTACAAAACAATATATGCGCAAGAGCGCAATGGGGAACCATTCATCATTGAGGTGGAGGTGGTTGAGGATAATTGGGATTTCCAAAAATCATGTTATCAGCAATATGAGTTGAACGCATGGGGAAAGAAAATCAACGGAGAAAAGAAACTGATTCTTTCAAAATCAGCCAATCAGCCGTTTTCTCTTGAATCGAATCCGGTTAACAACTTCATCAAAGACATCGAACAGGTTGCTAATAAAAAGCATTACAAGATTCTTACAAAAAGGGAATACAAATTGGTTTACAAAGCTTATTATTATGACTAAAAAAAGATAAGAAAGAGAATATCTTTTAGGCGTTCGAAGAAAGAAATAATATACTCATTTGCGTACCTATTTGAATAACTTGGCACTATCTTTGCTTATTATTTGGATAGAATGGTTAACAATCAAAAAAATTTAAGAATATGTATCAAAGACAATTCAATTACAGAGAGACAACACAAGTGATTCTTGCCGACATCTTCAATACCCTCAAAGACAAAGGGTATAACACTAACAAACCAATCCGGATTCCGGATGAAATGGAGGATATATCTGTTGGTGTCCGTGCGTTCGATAAATATCTTGACGTTGACTATATCCTCAATATGGTGGTTACAGAAATCCAATCGAGTATTGATGCCTTGGAAATTATAGGGTTTAGTCATGACAGTGATGAGGATTGTGACTTCCTTGGTGACGAACTTGACATTGATTCGCTTTCAAACATTCTTTATTATGTTGAGGATATGCCGGAAGCAAAGGACACAACCTATAATGAGGAGGAGGAATAAACGATGAAGACAACATTATCAGAGCAGAAAATTTTCACCGTTGTTTGGGAATCAAACGTTGACGGGGAATTTTTGGTGGCGGTTTATCCTTGCGACAGCCTTGAAGTGGCTAAAGCAAAAATCAATGAACTCAAGGAAGATGTGCTTTCCAATGGTCATTTCGCAAATGATGATTTAGAGGAAGACTGCATTATCGAAGAGTGCAATGATGAGCATTATTTCATCAAGGATCAAACTGATGACTATTACGAGGATATCTATATCAAAGAATCCAATCTTTTCGTTAAATCAGAATAGTTTGGCATCATTATTGATAGATATCCGGATAATATGGTTAACAATCAAAAAAAATTTAAGTTATGGAGATTAAACTCAAAGGCAAAACAATCAGTGGTGTGGCAATTGATAATGCGTTGTCCATTTTAAGAGATTATAGCATTGATGAACCAGAGATAGTTCTTGAAGCAATCGGCTATACGCTGATTGATACCAATCTGTTTAATGATTATCTTGAAATTGAAGTCAAGCCGGAATCTGATACTATCACTAATGGCAACGTAAAAAGAGCGGAAGCCGTATTGTTTGACAATATGGATAATGCCAACGAAACCGATGTGAAAGACATACTCCAGCGCATAGGCAAATGCTTGCTTAATGTCAATCTTTATCCTAATAGGGACGGCAGTCTATATCAAGTGATATCTTACTATCCAAGTAAGGACTTAATATATGTCAAGGACTATTATGACTATGACAAAGCAAGGAAAGAATACGATGACGTAATCGGGGATTTCCATACGATATACGGCTTGAACCATAAGAAGATTGAGGTATCTAATCTCTGTGGAAAACTTGTCAGATACTTTAATATGCAGGTTGATGGCTATACCGGAAACGCATACACCTCAATCCAAAGAGTCTTCAAGGAGGAGTTTGACTAATCATTTTGCCGGAATGGTTTACTATCCGGCAATTTTTTTTCACATTTATGTCAAAATTCTTTTGATTATGGTATAGTCTTTGATATTATTTCGGTTATAAAGTTTAACTATCAATTTTTTTTAGAGTTATGATTTACGGATTTAAGAAAGGTTGCTACAACAAAGGATTGCTTGACGCAATGACTTGGAAACAAAGGTTCGCATTGGCGGAGCAGGACGAGAAATCGGGTAAGGCTTGTATTTTCAGTGTGATTCATCATGACGATATACCCGACAACAAGGCATCACTATTTTGGCTCTATGACACAATGGAAGACCAAGAAAGGATAGACTACAAACCGGTTGATGAACCTCAAAAGGTATTCGTGTTGGTATATTCCTCATTTGATTCAGAGGGACTTTATACAGAGACAAAGGTATTTGATTCTTTGGAGAAAGCAATCGCTGAAAAGGAAGTCTATATCAAAAGTGAGCTATCCGAGGGCAACCACTTCGGAACATTGTTCGAGGACGTTTGCGATAATGACTTTGAAAGATTCCAAAAAGATTATGTGGGAAAAATGACTGATAGGTCATATCACATGGCTGATTTCCTTGATGATGAATATTGGGTCAATCTTGACATCTACGAACAAATTATAATATAAACAACGCAAGGGTACTCCTTGAATACCTTTGCAACTAAAAGCAAAGAAGTTATGAAAAGAGCAATGTTAGTGACATTTGAGTTAACGACAAGGGTTATTGTCGATGCCGATTTTGATAAAGCAATGAATGCGAACCTTGAGTGGGAAGTGGCAAAGATTGCCGCCGATAAAATCAAGGCTAATCCGGACGGCTATATCAATGCGGAGAACTTGACGGATATTTCCACTGATTTGGAAGACCCATACGACCCGGATTATGACAAGGTTGATCTGCATATACCATCAACACAAGAGTTGATTGACTTTATCAAGACTAATCCAAAATGTATCATCAACTCTGTGAATGGTGTTGAAATCAGTTTCCCAACAGAAGAATTTTCAATGGATGATGCGATTGAATTAAATAAAAACACTTGGATTGATTCAATTGCAATAATAAATGGCAAGTGCGTCAAGGTTCATTATGACGACCCGGCTCTTGAAAACATCGGATTATCATCTGTGGATTGGAATGACATCGCCACGGAAGTCAAACTAAAAATATTGAAAGCAATCGGTTATCATGAGAACTAAAGACAAAGTAATAGCCTTGATATACGGCAACAATCATGCCTTGCAAGTCTACGAGACTCTTTATGGAAAGAGGGTCGAACTCTATGACGCAACCCAAGAGAATGATTGGAAGCATAGGAAATTTCTTATCACCAAAAAGAAATATGCCAAGAATGAGGATGGCTCATCCTTGCCGAAAATCATAAAGGAATTCAGCCCCTATTATGGGGAGAAACCGCAAATTAAATTATATTGAGCATTATAATATACTCGTTTGCGTACCTATCTGAATTGTTTGGCACAATATTTGAATAATATTCGGATGGTGAAAATTTAGCAATCAAAATTTTAATGTTATGGAAAAGATAGATTCACTCAAGGCAGACTACAAGCATTTGGCTGACAAAATAAGGAATTTCCTTATCGGCAGGGCCAAGGAATCAGACAATGGCGAGATTTCACTCCCCAAAACCGTCAAGATTCCTATAATGTCAAACCAACTGAAACTCCGCAAGACAAAAGACGGAATCAAAGAGATACCATTCCAAACGATAGAAATGGTAAACATCACAAGCATTGCTTTGTGCCTTTCATCTGTCGGGGATGATGATTCCTATGATGTGGATGAAATCCTTTTCTGCGATGAATTCGGACATGAATATGGGGAGGAGGATATCTATGGTGGAATCATTGGAGCCTTTTCATGCCTTGTCTTGGCATAACCGGAACATATAAAAAAATGGGAGGAACAACGATGACACTATACGAAGAAAAATATTACAATGATATCGCCAACATCAAAAATTCCCTAAACCGGATTGCCGATGCCTTGGAAATGCAGAACAAAATCAATGCAGCCACACCTATCTTGAAAGAATTGATGTCAAGATATCCTGACGAGGATATTCTGCATACTGACAATATCACAATGTCCGGATTGGCATCTGTCGCTGAAAAATATTCAAAAGAATTGATTGATATTCTGAAGAAGTAATGGAATTGACTAAAATAGACAAATACGTATCGAAGTTTGCCGACAAGGTTGATTATTCCTCAACAACCAATAGCAGATATTATTATGTATGTAATCATTGTCTAAGGATATCTGATCATGGAGCATTCAAACCGGGATGCGATTGGAGCATCATTTTTGACCAACGTAATCCAAATAATTTCATACTAATGGGAGGTAAAACGACATCATTGACGGTTCTGAAATATGAGGAAATCAAATCATTCGTTAAGTCATGGGTGCTGATGTCACAAACAACCCCGGCTAAAATGAAGGATGACAATAATAAAATATTGGAAAAAATCAATTTGAACTTGGAGGAAATCAGAAGCATTATAAGCACCGAGCCGAAATCTGCTGACGATCTCGTGGATGTGTCAAAACTTACCATAGGCAAGGCATCCCAAGCCATTGAAATGAACGAATTCACCCGAGGTCAAAGAACCACGATTCTGTCATTCCTTAGGCAAAATAAAGGAAAACGGTTCAAATAATCTTTATTTGCTTTTCTCAAAAATTTTTCATAAATTTGTCAAACAATCAAAAAATTTAAGAATATGGAAACAAGAAGACTTTTCTGCCGTCTTGACGGCTTCATCGAGGGTTCGGAGAAAGAACTCCAAAAGTTCCTCAACGGGGACACCAACGCCAATGTCAAATTCATCGCCACAAAGGAAGGGTACATTCCTGCTGATTCCATTGAGGAATTCTTCAACGAATCAGAAGGAAAGGATAATGACTGGTGGGCTAATGATGTCGATTTCTCAGTCAACGGCACGGAATATACTATCTAACCACTAAACCGGTTCATCATGGGCAAAACGAAAAAAGAACTCCTTATCAAGGAAGCAAAGGGAAAACTCCAATACATTCCCAATTCAAGGGTTGAGTTTGAAAAAAATAACAATCAAGTCGTATTATATCTTTGGGAAGAAAGGAAGAAGCATACACTATTGTCCTTAGAATGGATTAAGCATGGGGATGTTGATTATCTCCGGCTGGAATCCACCAACGAGACAATGCCGCCTGACAACGATGGTGTCGATACGGACGATCTCTCCAATTTTGATACCAATGAGGTTGAAAAGATTCTCCGTATGGCTAAACTTATTTGATCCGGATTAACCAATATACTCATTTGCGTACCTTATGAATAAGATTGACAGAACATTTCTAAAGATATCAGGGGTTTTGATTATCTTGGCTGTGGTTTTTTTGGGCATAATGCTGTTGTTGACATACGAAAATCTCGATTTCGTCGTAATTGCCAACATTGTCAGCGCTATGATTTTGTTGACTTTTGCTTGCTCATTCGTTCTTGGAATCGCTTCTGACGATAACAAATGTTAAAGACCAATCCGGTTTATCATACGATGCACCCTATATTACCCATAATTTTCTTTGTGGTGGCGATTCTCCACAATTGTATGCACTGTATATCAGAACATAGGCAAAACTTGGAATAAAAACGTTTTAGTTATTATGGAAATTAACTTTAACAACTCCACGGAGTATAAATCACAACAGACACTGGTCAACATCCTTGAGGGGCATAACTTCTACTTCGAACCCATCAATGAATATGGCAATAATATGTTCTATCTTATTGTCCAATATTCAGTAAAAAAGAGAGGGGCGAATTTCCTCAACAAAATCTTCGGTTGGGTGCATTGGGTTGAAGAGGATAAGATCTTTGAAAGAAAACTGTCTTATCTCACATGGGACAATGAAGGTTTTGAAATACTGAAACCCTGCGTTTACACAAGACAGGACATCATCAATATCCTATCAGATACAAACAGATTATACATCGGTTCCGCAACCCTATAACCGCGTTTGCGTACCTTATTTTTCAACAAACCGTCAAAACTTATATAAACATGGCATCATCGACCAAACATGAACTGGTGGAGATTGGACAATTCACAATCAAAAGAGTAACCTATACGGTACGGACATTCTCCGGGTTCAAGTATCCTCATTTTTCCATCAACAGCACCGAATTCTACTCCACCCTCCTGAGGATCGACAAACCGGAACATTGGATAAACAATTGGTACAACAACCATCCAAATCCACTTAACTCGAACCTTGTCCAGCACCTGTCCGCTTTCCTCAATGCAAAGTCTTCGCAGAATCCCTCTGTCTCCAATTGGCAATACCTCATTACCTCATGGAACCGCTTGAACCCAGATTACAAGGTCAAGGTCTCCGCCAAAATCCCCGATTACTCAAAGGCTGTTTACGATGCCAATAAGATAGCCAGGTGGAACGCGACCATTGAGGCTTCCAGAAACAAACAGTATGAGGAGTATGAAAAAACACTTCCGAAATGGGAGTATGTGGCATTTAACGAAATTGGGTCTGGTGACAATATGGAAACTTCCGTGAACAGCTGGGCCAGGAAAGGATACCGTTTTTGCGGAGCCGTGCAGGGTAATGACTGTACTCTCGCCGTGGTGTTCATGGAAAGACCGCGTTTGGAACTATCTTTACTAGACGAACCGGATGATGAAAATTTTTAGAAATAAAGGGCATGACTCAAAAAAGAATACTATTTTTGTAACATATTAACAATTTTTATCTCAAAAGCCTCTGTTGCCCCTCAAATTTGCGTATGCATCGTGCCATAGTTTTCTTTGCAATGGAGGCTTTTTGACTTTATCACTGCAAGCGACCACTCCTTTTGGCGTACAGTAACTCACAAGTTTAAAACTCTTTGACAGTTGCATATACGCATTCGCGTACCTATTTTTGCCTTTTGGTCGATTAATCACTATATCGTTCTTATTAACCACTTTCATTTTTGATACGCCTTTAGGAAAAAATTCTCGGGGATTTTTCAAAAAAACTTTAAATTTTGATGAGAAAAACAATGATTTATTACATTGTCAAAAAGTCGAAAAAAGAAATAGTTAAAAAATAAGCCAAAAAAACATCTGTATTTTTTTGATAATCTGGATAAAAGCACTATCTTTGTACATAGAAAAAAAGATATATTTAATATGTGTGAAGAAAAACAAACAGTCAAACTGGCACTTGAGGATTCCTATGGCGATAAATCCACTATAGAGTACTCCGATACTGATATATTCGCCAGTGATATTGTAAACATGTTCTACAGTGCCATGCTTGGGCTCACCTATCAGGAATCCAGTATTCTTGACGCCATGCTGGATTTCGCCGCCAATAAGCGTAACACCCAGTATGTGGAAATTAAACCAGACAATCTTGATGCTAATCCGGATGAACAATATGATTGTATTGATCATTGTATTGACCCTCATTTTAGAAAATCTATTGTTATTAATTCAGACCCCATTCCCACCCAAACGTATTATTCGGTAACCGATGATACATTTTGCCCTCCCTCAATAAAACAATAAGAAAATAATAAAGCAAAATTATGGAACCAAAAATACTATTAATAATCATTGGCTTATTATGCTTTTGTACTGCAATCATCTTCATGGTTAGAACCAATTCCTTGTCTGAAAATTATGATATTTATTCCGGATCAAACAGAAGACAAATACAAAATTCCAAAATGTTGTCTGTGGGATTCCTTGTAATTGGTCTTATCCTTGAATTAATTGTAATCTGGTTATAACCCCCAAAAAAAACATATTAGGCAATGAGTAAAAATAAAACTGTAGAAACGCTTTCATTTGACACCATAATGTCAGATATTTTCTATTGCATCAAAGTGATAACAGGAAAAAACAAATTACCCGAATCAATAGTTTACACTTGGGGTGATGACGTTAAACATTCGGAAATCAGTCAAGAAGTCCTAAATAAACTGGATGTTATCCTGTTTCTGAAACCGGAACAAAATAATATAATACTTTATAAAAGATTGAACTATCTTATCACCCTCGCTATAGCAAAGAAGTTGGAACCCAACGTTCTTGATGCTTATATCAAAAACTATGTTACCTTTGAATATCTGAAGGAACTACTTCCATCGATGGTCGATTCCGATATGATTGATATTGATTACAAGGAACTTGTCCTTGATTATGACTCAATCAAAGTTCTTCCGGATAATGATGAACTCGAAAACCATAAAGATGATTACCAATCTGAAGGCAAGGTTGACTCCTTCCTCCTTGGGTTGAATTACATCAATCATCTATATGATCCGAAAAACAATAAGTATAATTCGGAAGCAGTATTGAATGTGCTTTTCGACTTGTTTGATGAAGTACTTCTTCGCGCCGCTGAAAACGGAGAAGTCAACTTGACCTTCAAGAAGGATATGATTTTTCGTTATTATATCCACTCCGATGATGATAATATCCATATTATGTTTAATGTGGATATGATTTCAAAAAATGTCACAGTCCTTAATCCGGTCTCAAAAGAACCAATGAATGTCAATATCTTCACCGATTGGTGGAAAATTTAAATAATAAAATATATATATATTATTTATATGCCTTTGAATCATATAGTAACTTTCTCATTTAATAAAATTGAATACGCTTTTGATTATTGCATTAATGTATTCTTTGGTAATCTCGGTCTCTCTAAAAAAAGAAATACTAATATGGATATTGATTATCAATTTCTACCAAGTGATGATTTTAAGATATTAGATTATGTTAATAGCAACCGTTTATGTAAAAAAATAAGTTATCTTATTTATTTAGGAATGGCTTATCGTTGCCTCCCTTACATCAGTATCTTAAAATATTTCTATGGGGATATTGAATTCAAAGTATTGTATGACGAACTAAAAGATAAAACATATAATTCATTGGACGGCATACAATTTTGGAGTTTACGTAACAAAACACTCACAATCAATCTCAATAAACCAAAAGAGCATAACAATATGAAAGCTTCATCCACAAATGATAATCCGGACTCCTTTGAGTCCATCGCACTGTCACAGATCGAACTCTATAAGAAAAAGAATTCTGACTACGGTTCAGCCACCGATAAACTCTTCCAAAAACACGGATTTGAATATTATCAAATAATGCTGGAGCAAAAAATGCAAAGAATTGATTCCCTAACAAAAAAGGATAACCAACATAACTTTGAATCACTAGAAGATACACTCCTCGACCTCTCTAACTATGCAATCCTCGCAGTGGAATCATTAAGGAAACAAAAAAAGGATAATCCTCCTCTCTCCGAATCCCTCAAAAAACTCCAAGATGCAGATTGTGCACTTTCACTCAAGAAATCCATCAATCTTGGTAACGCTAAAAATGATATTGATATAAAGAGTTCGATCCCACCAGTAATGTTCTGACTAAGTACGCATCTGCGTACCTATTTCGCCAAAATGTCTTTCTTTCTATATACATAATTATTAATTTTTGATTGTTTAACAAAAATAATCCGGTAACTCTTTTTTGAATTACCGGATTATTTCTATTTTCGACCTTTTGATATTATTTCTACCATCAAAACGCTTTTTCCCTAATAGGTATTTTCGACCTTTAGATATTTTACGCTGGTATTAAATATACATCTATTGTTGCCCCTTCTTTTCCAGGATAATTATCCGATATCGTGCTATAAGGAAGAGAAGCTTCATTAAAACAAACACCGGCGCCACTTAATAAAATATTATCACTTCCTTTGATTTTGAATATCACGTCACGGGATCCTTGGTCCAAATTTGATATCACTAATGTATCCCCAAAATATATAGGAATCTCAGCACTATTATTATAAATCACTTGAATTTGATTATCTTTTCCATTACTTATATCGAAAACTACACCACCATCATAATCACTTATTTGATTCCAAAATCTCAAATAATACATTGCGACCTTCGCATACTGTATCACCTCAAATGATGCTGAATATGTCCCTTGACCATCTACCCTCGTTCCTGTTAATGTCACCGTACATGTATTATCAATTATACTACTTCCCGACGTGAGGCTCGTTACCAACACCCTATTATTTGCACTATCAACACTAACGCTGAAATTATTCGGCGACGATTGGTTGCTTATCGTTACAGTCCACGGTCCCTCCAGATTACTATAGGTGAAACCATTATTCTTTGATTTTTCTGTGCTATCCATACTTAAACTTGGATGATCAAACGTCAATGTCGGCTCCAAAACAATATGGTTCTCATTTATGTCCGACAACGGGAACAATTGTTCATCGCTCCTCCCACTCACCGTTGACGTATACCCCGTCTTCACGAACTTGCTTAAAAACGTTCTCACTGGAGGGCAATAACTATTGCTTATTACTTCACTGGATGTATATCCTGCCACTAACAGGTCGTTAACTGAACACATCTTTTCGCTCATATCTATCTTTTTTTTCTTTATAAATAGTTTTCTTTCTTGTTCCTATTACATATCCTTTTTTATCTAATTCCTAACTTACAGTTTATAGCCTTTTAGCCATGTTTTGTTTACAATTTATATTTTTTCCTTTTGCCCGATACTTTTAATCTGTAATTTTTTTCGGAAGGTTTACTTACAATCTATAAGTTTATATATTATGCTCTTTTTTTCGCTATATGCCATTGAAATAGTTGAAAATCAATAAAATAAACCATTTTATTTACATCATTAATATAACCTATATAAAAATTTGTGAATTTTCAAAAAAAATCAGGAAAAATTATCGCAAGCGACTGTTTAAACATCCCGTTTGGGTACTTTCGTTCTTCCAAAAATTCCCATAACATTGTTCGCATACATAAAATTAACATCCTCAACAATTCTCATATTTCTGTCTCCGATAGAAACAAAAATACCGCCTCAAACGTGCCCATATAACCGCCAATAAACTCTCCCTGAAAATCAAGCCCAGTCGGTGATTAAAACCAAACCAAAAATTCGCATTTAATTAAGGTGCCAAGTATAACAACATATCCTAAAACCTGATTAAACTTTAAAGGGGAATAGGTTAGTCCGGATTAGCCAAATGATGCCATCTCGCAAGGAAATTTTGCAATTTGAAGATATTATTGTATATTTGCGGTGTTGAATTGAAGTTTCACTAAAAAGAAGTAATATGTGTTGGAAATCAAAAGAGAAAAAAACGCCTCAAATTGCGGGAGAAGACATTTTCGTGTATAAGGTAATGCTTCAAAACCCAGACACCGGAAGGTACAAATCATTATACTATGGAAAGGACTATGAAGCGGGAAAGATATATACGACCTACATGGTACCGATTGATGCCGGTCCTTTATTTTGCGCAAAATACAGAATTATGATTAACGAGGGTTTTCATTCCTATAACGCTGATAAGACGGAAATAATAAAAGACATATATTGGCGCGTAAACAGCAAAGAAGTTAAGAATAACTGTTTGGAAAGAATATATTGTTATTCTTATTTTCTTAATTACGAGTACAGAGAAGTCGTAGCTGTGAAATGCATCATACCAAAAGGCGCGTGTTATTATGAGAATGAGCTTGGAGAAATGGTAAGCGATCAAATAATAGTGACATACGATATCATCAAATGGCTCAACGACTAAGACATATTAATGTTATCAATGAGGTTAAGGAAAGACAAAATTATTATATAAGCCGGATTAGGGTCATTCTTATCTTGATCCGGATGGTGTTTTTAATTATTGTACAGTAAAGGCTTAAACTTCCGGATTATTCAAATAATGCGTTTCAAAAAAAAGGTTTGAATACTGTGTGTGGATTTGGTATATTTGCGATGTTGGATTGACGTTTCAATAAAAAAGGGAAATAATATGTGTTGGTATTCAAAGAAAAAAAAAGCAGCTCGGATTGCAGTAGAAGACATCCTCGTGTATAAGGTAATGTGTCGAAAGCCAGATAACGGAAGGTTCAGATCATTATACCGTAGAATGGATTATGAACCTGAAAAGATATATTGGACCGACGTGAACCCGATTAGTATCGATAGTCCTTTATACTCAGAAATGATGATTGAAAATGGTTTTCACTCCTACAGCATAGATAAAACAATAGCCATCAAGGATAATGAATCTCAGACTCTGGAGGTGAGATGTATGGTGAATAGAGTAATGGTTGACTCAATTTTTTTTTCCAATAATCTTGTTATAGCCGAATGCATCATACCGGAAGGCTCCAAATATTATGAGAACGATTTGGGGGAGGTTGTGAGCAATCGGATAATAATCACTGGGAAGACAATTGCTTTTGATTAGGCATATCTATTAGATTTTTTTTATAAATAGAATAATCCGGATTGGTGTTTTACCTTAATCCGGATTATTTTGCTCCAAGAGAAAAAAAATGATATAGTATTGTTGGTAATTGGTCTATATTTGATTAATTTCAACAAAGTAGGGAAGATACGCGTTTTCTGTTTTTTTGGTAAGAGTTTCCGGATAAAACGATTTCATTTCTTCTTTACCATTGTGTAAGCCCCAATAAGGCATATTCCAATCAACATGCCCAGTCATTAGTTCTTTTATACGATAATAGCAATCCGGATTATGCTCATCAATGATATAATCACTCACTGTTATCTGTTCGGCATATTTCTTAGCAAGTTCACTCGTGATTATATTGTTGGTGTCTCCCAATGGAAGCCAATCTTTATCCAACAAAGACAGAACCTCCAATTTATCTTCATTTTCCCAAATCACGACGCCGACGATTTTATCCTTTGAGTTTAGTTCGAAACGTTTTTTATGTAATCGCCCGTCAACATCTACTAAAACATTCATATCGAGAGAAATATAAGGGGAAATCGTTTTTTCAGTTATAACCAATGTCTCGGATACGCATTCACCATACTCATTTTCATAATAGATTGTCCCTTTCGGAATATATCCTTTATAAAATTCGTAATCTTTTGGATACAAAGCCGTATAAGTATAGCTCGGATGTAAATCATTTTCTATGATGAAATGCGTGAAAATTTCCTTTATTTTATTATGCAACAATGAATAAGAATGGTAACCAGAAGATACTCTCACAAAAAGTTCTTGTTTTTCCGGCTTGATTTTTTCTTCAGGCAATGAATGGTTGAACTCAACATGGTAATTCTGAAATGGGGTTTTCTTATTTTTTCTAAGAACTTTAATTACATCAATGTCTGTCTCCGCTATTTTAGGGAAAAAACAATCTGGTTTATAAGTATGCCAACACATATCTTTTATTGTTTTATAATTTTTGTGGGCAAATATACTGCTTTTTTCTAATAAAAACAAACAATACCTCAAAAAATATTGCATAAGTTGAATTATTTGACTCGTATTTGTAAAACAAAACAAAAATAAAAAGTCTAAATAAATTATTTTTTTTTTTACGTCTTGAATTGGTTAATCCGGTTTATTTGTTACTTTTTGATATATTAAAATCCATTGGGCAAAAGTCAAAACATATCCGGATTATATTTTTTTTTGAGTATTGTTGAAAATTTGTTATATTTGCAAAAGTAGTTTAGATTTATAGGGCAAAATTAAAATTAAATGAATATGTGGATTAAGATTGAAAATGAATTAATCAATTTAAACTGTGTGAAATGTATAAAAGCAAATTGTTATGCATCTTATTTTGCAATTGAAGTGATTTTCAATGACGGAAAATCAGAAGCAATACATTATAATTCGATGGAAGCGCTTGGTAGTGCATTTAGAGCAATTGATGGTCAATTGAAAACACTCCAAGAGAAATAAAATATGAAGAAATCGGTAAATATTGCATAATTTCGTTAACAATTTTTATAAATATGTGTTGGGTAACTGTTAATAGAGAAGACGTAATTCCGCATACGGCGGAAACAGACATGCCTGTTTATAAGGTATTGAGAAGGAATGGCAAAACTCCTCGCATGGGGTTTGATGTACCGATTTATGGCGAGCCGTTACCTAAAGTAGAAATAAAGTTTGACGAATATAACATGATTTCAGAAGGATACCACTCGTATGCGACAGGAGTGGAACTTTGTGACACATTTAATTCATTGGATATCAAATTAATTTGCCCTGAAGAAATCTGTTTGAATAAAAGCTATTACTATCACAATTGTGTAGTCCACAAAGGTTACATTCCGAAAGGAGCAAAATATTACATGAATTCTAACGGAGAAATTGTAAGTGAGACTCTCGTAATAACAAAGGATATCCAAGATTGTTGCCCGAGTACCGAAATGCTTAATGTTGCAATATTAAAGAATAGTAAACTTTGTTTCTGCAAATTACCGTATAACGAAATAGAGAATTGCAATGTCGTAGGAATCAGGATAAGTGTTAAAGATAGAGAACCAGTATATCTTTCGTTATTGGAGGAAGATTGGAACGGCGGGAAGAGTGATGTTTGGAAAAACTACGATGAAATATGTAAATATCCTTTTCCTGCTGACATTTCTGCATATTACAATTTGAAGGAAAAATTGGGGCATAAAATTGACTGGAATACTCCGTGCTGCTATAATCTTGATAATATTATTTATTCCTCGCCATTTGAACAAACAAGCATCATCCACGTCGATAATCCTTGTTACAGATTTAAGATATTTGCCGTTCCTCCGTCCGAAATAAACAAACAGAATCCGGATTAGGAAATTAGGGATTGAATAAAAAAAGAGAACCTGTTCAACATAGGTTCTCTTTTTTTATTTTCAAGTTATCATTTTGATGTTGACTCTGATTCGATCAAACTCTTATTAATGACATTACGACATATCCGTATAGCTTTGCCTTTTATTTGATAATCATACTCATATTGAAAGCAAGTAATATGTATTAAATGTTTGCCGCAGAAAACCCAGAATGGGATTTTCCAATCAACTTGTCCCTTGATAATTTCCCTTATTCTATAATAGGTACATATACTTTTTTGATCATGTACGTCAAAAAAAGAATCTCCTCCATATTTTTCAGCAAAATGGCTGTTACGTTTAGAATAAGTATTCATATCCATTGGAATCCAATCTTCATCCAACATGGATAGGATATGTACTTCTTGCTCAAACTCATCAAGTTTTATACCTACTATATTGTCATTTGAATTTTTTTCAAACTTTTTTTCTTTCAATTTGCCGTTGTCATCAATTATTACATCAATATTTAAGTTATCTATTGGTATAACATCATCGGTTACGATGAGTGATTCTGATACGATTTCACCATTATCATTTTCATAATATGTCGTTCCTTTAGGAATATATGCTTTATAAAAGCAGCTGTCTTTTTGATAATCGCAAAAATCATTTAATGTTAAAACGCTAGAAGTTACGGTAAAAGTTGCTAATTGTTCAGTTATGACTATTTTTTTTGAATAAGAATGATAACCAGCTTCTATCATAGCGAGACGGCTACCATATTGTGGAACAATACTTACTTTCGGCAAACGTTCATTAAACGCAACTATATAATTGAGAAAAGGCGTTTTACCATTCTTTAGGACAACCTTGATAACTTCAATATCCTCATTCGCGACAAGAGGAAGAATCTTATTTTTGTCAATAAACCAACACATAATATTTGAAATTTTGTTAATATAACCATCTGTTTTCCGCGTTACAGAAAACTATGATCAAAATTCCTGTGAGGAACAGCCAAAAAATCCAGAATATTATCGGTCCCACATTTATCGTTTCTTCAGATTCCTTTATTATTGAATCAATATTCTGATTTTTTATAAAACGGAGATTGATAAATGACTTATCTGAAATATTGCCGGATAATGTTCCTTGTTCCGTCATTGGTGCGGTGTAATATTTGTATCTTATCTCTGTTTCAAAAAATCCTCTTTTAGGCTTGATTGTTTTGAGATATGTCATTGCCGGATTATATCGTATGTCCTTATATGTGAAAACGTTTCCATAAAACAGCAAAGAATCGGATTTCCAAACATCGGTATGTATGGTATCCCATGACCAATATGTCCTTGTGCGAGTCTGGGTATTGCCTTTGCTATCAGTGGTGGTATAGGTTTCCGTATGCCTACGGTATTCTTGCTTCTCCTTTTTTATCTTTTGATATTTCCCTTCTATGTCATCAATGGAAACCGGATTGATTGTATTGATTATTCCTTCCGCCAGGAAATCCCCGGCATCCGTTCTTTTTATATAGTTAAAGGTTACGGAGTCCTTTGATTGGACAGATGATATTGTCTTGAGGGCATTGCTGAGGGCATGACTCAATATAGGACGGGAAATGACCATTCCTAAAAACACCATTATTGCCATAATGATAAAACTAAAGAGTATTTCTCTTTTCGTGATTTCCATTTTGACGATATTCAATATTCAATTAATTTCCGAATATGTTTCTTGGAGCATCGACTGATGAATGGTCAAATTCCAACCTTTCATAATCCTTGAAATCATATCCACGGGATGAAAGAATTTGTTTTGAAGGGAATTGTCTGATATATCTTTTATAATCTGTGACATTCTTATTATAATGTTTCCTCATCTGAGATATCTTATTCTCGGTGATGGACAACTCATTCATCAAATCCTGATAATTCTTCTGTGATTTCAAATCTGGATACCTTTCTGCAACCACATTGATTGCTGCTTTTATCTCATCAACATTAGATGCTGGATTAGATGCAGTATTGGAGTTCCTGGCGGCGATGACATCCTTCAATGTATTATACTCATGGAGGTCATACTGTTTGACACATTCAACAAGATTCGGAATGAGGTCAAAACGCCGTTTCTCTTCTACGCGGATATCCCCGCGAGTATTTTCTATCGCCTCCTCATAAGATATGGCACGGTTCTCCACCTGCATCATGAACAGGAAAAATAGAATAATTACAGCAATGGCTGCACCGATCAAGATTAATACCTTTTTCATTTCTTTTTTGTTTTATAATTTTCTGCGGGCAAATATAAGGAAGTTTTCTTTATTATGCAAACTAAAATCATTTTTATTATTTTTCCAAATTGGTTTGCATAATCCGGTTTATTCTGTTATCTTTGCAATGTTCGTTAATTTTAATAAAAATATTAGTATGTGTTGGAGAACATTTAGAAAAGAGTACTCTCAAATCAAAACAGCTATGGAAGACATTCCTGTTTATAAGTTTTTGAAAAGGAATGGTCATACCCCATTTAAGAATTATCCGATTATTCTTGGAAAAAAATTGCCCAAAGTAGAACTTTTAGGTAATTATCACTTCTATGATGACGGTATTGATCAAGGATATCATTCATATTCAACGTCAGTACACCTATTCAAATCTTTAAATAACACGCACGTTTATGCCCCAAGCCCAAGAAGATGTTGGCTTGGAAGTTTTCCTTGTCATACTGTTTGCCATAAAGGATATGTTCCCAAAGGTACAAAATACTACATCAATGAATGGCGTGAAATTGTATCCGAAACTCTTGTGGTTTTGAATGAGATTATTGACCCGAAATATGAAATGCGAATAATTTTCTAAATAGTGAACTACCCCCACCTGAAGGAGGGGGCTTCTTGGCATTAATATTAAATTGGCAAAAAAATAAAAAATAGTATGTTGAAATGTCCTCTTTGCGGAAACTTTATTCCTGTTTCTTTGCTTGATGTAACGGTTTTCCCTGAAGTCGAATGCCCGACATACGGAATCAAGTTAATACTTTCTAATGAATCATACAAATATGTTTCTGATCTATTCGATTCAAAACAAAACGAAAAAAAATACCAAATAAATTATTTTTTTATGTGTTGGGTAACTAATTCAAAACTAGAGGCTCACTTCGCCGACTGTGATACCAAGGTCTACAAAATTGTAACAAAGACCTCCCGCAAGAATATGGTAAACTCGTTGTGTCGCGGTTATACATATAAGATTGGAAAACTTTTTGAGATGGAGGAAAGGATTATTCCTGGCTTAGTGATGAGTGGTGCCAATGGTAAATCGTATGCGATTAAAGAAGGATTCCATTCTTATGCGACATTTGCAAAAGCAATGATGAAATTTGAAGAAGTAATAACTTATGATCTTAATCCGAGCGTACACACGCTTGTTATAGTTGAATGCATTATTCCAGAAGGTTCTATATACTACATAAACAATGAAGGTGAGGTTGTCAGTGACAAGATTATAATTTCCGGTTTTTGCAATCTCGGATAACCAGAATATAAATAGAAAATACCGTTTTCCGAATAAATCCAAATATTGAGATAAATCACACCTGATACACCTGATTTTGGCACTATTTTTGAACGAATAACCCGGATTAGATTTATATGCTTGATATCATTTAATATAATATTCTTAATCAATCAGTTAGAATAAATTGTTGATATATAATTGATTGCTTCTAACCTATTGGAAATAAAGACTTAAAAAAAAATTCTATGAGTTAGCGGAATATCAAAAATATAGCACGATTTTTGCAGGGAAAATAAAGAGCAGATAAAAAGAAATCCTCCTTGATTTATAAGGAGGATTTCTTTTGTGTTATGTCCTGATTGGTTAAGAAACAGTTTTTCTCTTAATTGGCAAAATTAACATATACCTTATTGCTTCTGACCGTATTGCCTGTGATTGAAGATTCACCTTTGACTACAATTGGAACCATTCTCGGAATGAAAGAAGAAACGCCTATTTGATATACGAGCAATTGCGCCTTTCCTGACGTTTCGAAATTGCTGAACTCATTTATGGTTATTGTCACCTCGTCTGGTTTGGCCGTCAGTTCGCTTTCAAACGATAGGGTTCCGGATTTGATGTTCTTGCACAACACTTCAAAGTCAACGCCGTCGTAAGAAGTGATGGTCAAATTATTTGGAGTAACAAATATATTAGCGGTTTCGGTTGGTTCTGTAGATCCTCCGCTATCGCAATAATCGACATAAAAGGTTTCGCTTACATTTCGCCCGTTCGTGCCTTTCGCCGTTGCGACAAATGTTATTCTGTTCCCCTTTGGTAATTTTGATGAATCAATGACTTTTATTTTGAAATTCAAATAGCTAATTCCATCTGATTCTGTGTCTGTATACCTAATATCAAATATTTCCAATCCGGCTGAAGACAATGAAACAATGCCTGTTGAGGTGGCTACAGAAAATGATATATATTCTTCTCCCGCGCAGTCTATTAATACCCAATCATCGCCGCTAAAAGTTGATACATCGCCAGTTTCTTTACCAAGACACTCAATATCAGACATAGACTCCCATGTCATATCAGCGATTATCATTATATCAGTTATAGGGAACAATTGGTTTCCTGCACGCCCTTTTATTGATGCGACTTCATTGGTTTTATGAAAATTTTTCAGGAAAACATCCACAGTGGGACATCTGCCCCCCCCCCAAGTTGTTGATTATAAATTGATTACATGACCATCCCGCATCAATCAATTCGTTTATTTTGCACATTTTGACTGCCATAGTAAAAAATAACTTTTATATGGCAATAAATAGTCAGCGACTTAGAAAACTGCTAACCCAAAATGACAATATAACTAAAAAGTTGTTATTTTCTATCTCAAAATATGCCACATTTGATCCTTACTTACAATTTGAAGAAGGAAAGATTGTTTTGCAATTAATCCTCCAGTTGAGAATAATCCTTGTCATTCGGTTTAAGCGCACCATTGTTTTTTGGCTGTTGTGGCTTATTTTCCGGATTTGGGTAATTAAACTCATTTTGATTATCCATGGGATGATCATTCATTTTAAGATAATCGTTTTTTCTATAATCAGAATAATCATTATTTGGGCAACTGTTTATCTGGTAATCGTTTGATCTATAATAATCATTATCTTGATATTTACCATATGGATAATCATTGCCATAATTCGGATAATTGTTATTACCATAATCTGGGGAATTGCAATCAGAACCATAGCCATAATCATTTGAACCACCGTAACCCCCATTAATGCCATCAGAATGATCCTTGTTGCAGCGATCGCTATCATCGTTATATTTTCCGAAACGATTTATTTGGTCAATCAAATCGGAACATATAAGAATGATGAATATACCGCTGATGACAAGGAGGATGTTTATGAATGCCATGGGATAAGGTATCATAATTCCCGACCAACAAAAGGCACAAGCGATGACGGACAAAACTAAAGCAAGAAGTTTTTTAAGAAATGAAGAATTTTTGCCATTGCCAGAATTGGGTGCTTGATTGCTTTTTTTGGGGGCAGTGGCATTAGAATTTGAATTCCTATTGCTGTAAAAGTTAAAATAATTTTTCATAACAAACAGGGATTTTTACATCAATATATAAATAGTCAAGGATTATATAAAGGGCTATGAATAAATTCACAAAATCATTAGAAAAATATTGCAATATATATATATTTAATTACTATATTTGTATTTTAATATAAAAAACGTTACTTTTATATGAGGGGCTGACCCTTAACGAGCGGGAATGGACGTGCCCTGAATGCGGGACGGCGCATGACCGTGACGTCAACGCGGCGAGGAATATCCTCGCCGAGGGTTTAAGAATACTAGGCGGGCGTTCCGCCAAAGTCACGCCTGTGGAGACGCAGCCAACATGCGGGGTTGAAATCCCGGGTGCGCCGCGCCGTGGAAGCAGGAAGAAACTACATGGCGCTACCATTTAGTACCATCCGTTTCATAACGCTTATCAACATAACTGAATTATCCAAACAAATCATGGATTGTTTTCTTTGCGTTTTCAGTATAATTTTTATCCAGGCTAATCAGGTTATAATCATTTGTATTACCTGTGATCTTATCTGACAATACTAAAGGATTATGTGACACTGTGATGATTTGGCAACCGGTTTTCTCAACAATCATAGGGAAAACCTCACGATATAGCTTTGAGACTGTTAAGATATCCAATGATTTGTCCACCTCATCCAAAACTATTGTTGACGGACACTCTTTTTCAAAATCCTCAAATTGTTTGAAATATTCAAGTTGGTTTCGTCCGCACTTGCTCCAAACCTCATTTGCATTCAGGAATTTGTTAGCATAAGGAGATATAATATCTTTCAAAGATTTTTTTCCTAATGCTATTTTGAATATCCTATTGAATATGAATGCCGCTTTTTGACCATCGGACGATTTATTGTCTATATTCATACGATAGAACATCTCTTCTGACATATCACCTAAAATTGATCCTTGGAGTCCTCCGACCATCATTCCTCCATTTTTCAATGTATCGGAAAAGTTATTGCAATATATTGGATTGCCAGACCATTCAACTTTGGCTGTATTCATCGACAGTTTTGAAATTTGCGTTTCAACGGTATATCTTTGACCATCATTATCCCATCCGAGAAAATCAAGCGGTTCGAAGAATCGCGAATAACCATCGGTAATTAATGCCTTACCTGCTACCGTCTTCAATATTGTTGATTTTCCGCATCCGTTCGGTCCAAATAGAATGTTAATCTTTTTGTTGTCAAATGAAAATTTCTTCCCTATAAGGTTATTGGAGCAATCAAGAACATATTCTCCCTTATGCTCTTTATAATATTCGAGTTCCTTTTGGTATTGCTCCAATTCTTTTTGATATACGTCTTCATCTTTCTGACGGCGAAATCTTCCGACCTTATCCGGTTTAAGTGGCTTTTGGGTTTTTTGATAGATATAACCATTTCCAATTTTGGGAAAAAATACTGATTTTACTGGCATAACTTTTTTTTTTGTTGCAAAAATAAGCCAAAAATCCCATATTAACAAATAATTCTACGCTAGTCAACTACCCCCACCTGAAGGAAAGGGTCTTCTTGCCGTGGTATAATAAAGAATCCTTGACTTTGTTACAATAGTCAACAAACGCATCAATAATCAAAGGAGAAAGAAATTTCTCCTTTTTTCTTTATATGTCCAACTATTTATTTATTGAATAATAAAGATATCTTTTTTAATATGAGAAAATTAATTATAAACCATTCTGCCGAGACTTCCACAGATGAATTGGCGGTAAAGAAATTCCTTAATGAAGATGGTCTTGAAGGCGAGGCTCTTTTAAGTTTTGCAGAAAATAACGAGGCTTTGTACGGATACAAAGGTAAAGGAGAGGCTATTAAGTTCATCACAGACAAGACGATAGAATCAAAATACGCTAAAAAAACCGATGTAACTCAATCTGATTGGAATGAAAGCAATGTTGAAAATCCGAGTTATATAAAAAATAAGCCAAAATTAGGAACGGCTGCATTTAAAGACGTTCCATCAGAGGGTAATGCATCCGCCGAACAAGTCGTATTGGGAAACGATACAAGGCTTATTACGGACACAGAGCGAAATAAATTAAACAGCATAGAAGAAGGAGCCCAAAAAAATATAAAACCGGATTGGAATGCAGAGGAAAGTAATGCGGCAGGAATACTTAATAAGCCAATTATCCCATCAAAAGCGTCTGACATCAATTTTGATGGTGAGCATATTAGCGATTTCAATGGCACTAACTTGAAGGAATCTGTAATCGAAATAGAAAATACTATTATAAGCAATGAAAAAACGACTGCCAGCAGCCTTAATGAATTGAGCGAAAGAATCAATGCAATTCCTGCCGCAACCGTTACCGGAATCCAGGAAGGGGATAAGGTATTGGCGTTGACTGGTACAAATCTTTCCGCAACTCTTAAACTGAACTATAAGACTGAGGGTAGCAAGCATAAGCTTCAGCTCCTCGGTACTAATGACGCAGTTGTTAGCGAGTTTGATGCCGGTGCGTTCGTCAAGGACGGGATGCTGGAGTCTGCGAAGCTGGTGAAGGATCCTACTATTGGTGAACAGGCGGTTACAGGCACATACCTTAAACTGACGTGGAACACTGACAGTGGCAAGGGTGAGCCGATGTATATCAATGTTACTGACTTGGTAGATGTTTACACCGCCGGTACTGGACTGAATCTCAACGGAAAAGAGTTCTCTGTTGATACTGCTACAATTGCCACGGTTGAGGCACTTAATAACACGAAGACCGAATTGAAGGGTAACGCCGCCAGCGCCGCCGACAGTGAAACGATTGCCGGTGCGAAGAAGTACGCTGACAGCCTCAAGACCACAATAGATGGGTATACCGTTAATGGGAAGAAGATTTCAACGAACCCTAATTTGGATAGTTCAGATATTACGTTTGAAACTCATCACGATATATTATTTACGGGAAATACTGTCAACAGCAGCATTGTCCAGATCGAAAAAGAAATACTTGATAATAAACAAGCCACTGCGGCATCGTTAAATGATTTGAATGATAAGATTACGGAACTTCATGATGCTGAATACACAGGAGAGGTAAATGTTAAAGGCACTACTGGAGACCCTTCAGGAAGCGTGACCATTGTAAACAATAATGCCTCTAAAAAATTCACGTTTAATTTTGCTGGCATTAAAGGTGAGAAAGGAGCAGATGGAAAAATTGGTGTAGATGGCAAATCAGCATATGAAATTGCTAAAGCAAACGGTTTTGAAGGAACGGAACAGGATTGGCTTAAGTCCTTGAAGGGAGACCCCGGAACCGGTATTACTGTCAAAGGTAGCAAAGATGAATGTACTAAAATAGGAGATTGCTATATTGATAATAGTGGCAATCTGCAACTTCTTGAATCTTTCGGTGAAGATAATACGCCATCTTTTAAGAATTGTGGCGAAATCAAGGGTCCTAAGGGTGATCCGGGTGCGGCTGCTGGATTCGGAACTCCTATAGCCTCTATTGATTCCAATACCGGCACTCCATCCGTAAATGTTACTGCAAGCGGCTCTGATACTGAAAAAATATTTAACTTCGAGTTTAAAAACCTTAAGGGAGCCCAAGGTCTTAAAGGTGACAAAGGTGACCCGGGAGAGACTGGAACCCAAGGTCCTAAAGGTGACAAAGGTGACCCAGGTACGGGTATAACAGTAAAAGCAAATGAAACCGCATGTACAAATATAGGTGATTGTTATATAGATAATACTGGTCATTTACAATTGTTAGATTCAATAAACAATGGTGTTAAAAAATTCACGGACTGTGGTGAAATCAAGGGTCCTAAAGGTGATAAGGGGAACGACGGTAGAGGGATTTCATCAGTAACTGTTACCGAATCGGCTGTTGATGGTGGTAATAATGAATATGTGTTCAATTTCACTGATGATAAGGATCCTTTGACTGTTTCTGTCAAAAACGGTAGCAAGGGTTCAACTGGAGCCACTGGAGCAACATATAAGCCAACTATTGACAATAGCGGTAATATAAGTTGGGAACTAATCACTAACCCATCAGCTGGCGGAATAACGGCTGTTAACATTAAAGGAGATAAGGGAGAGCGAGGTTTTTACTTTACTCCATCTGTAAGCAGTGATGGAACATTGTCTTGGACCAACAATAGTGGCGAAGAAAATATTCCAAATCCAAATCCGGTGAATATTAAAGGTCCACAGGGCAATACCGGACCTCGGGGCAATAAGGGTGAAACTGGCGCAACTGGGCAGCCAGGCAAAGATGGCGAACCCGGTGCCGCCGCTGGTTTTGGAACTCCTACATCCTCGATATCCAGTGATACAACGGGTACTCCTCGCGTTGATGTATCTGCAACTGGGGAAAATACCGCCAAGGTTTTTGATTTTAAGTTCTATAACATCAAAGGCGATAAGGGTGATGCTGCGACCATCACTGGCGCAACCACAGCTACCACAACCTTAGATTCTGGTAGTAATGCTACAGCCTCTGTTGAATTAACGGGTACTGAGTTTGAAAGAGGGTTTACTTTCAATTTTGGTATTCCTAAAGGCAAAGATGGTACCACGTTGCCCGAAAATACAATTAACACCATCAACACGTTAGTGGGTTATAGTATTAGCGAAGGCAGTGGTAATATCCTATGCGGCGGCGATTCCTTGAATGCCATCAAGAAAAGTACTGCATCGATTGATGGGAATGGCAATATTACTGGTCTTGGTAGGGTTAGCGGCAAAGGATTTTATGAGACGTCCGACGAAAACCTGAAATGGTTCACAGGTGAGATTCCTGTTGATTTCGAGCAGTTGAAGACAATTCCTAAGGAATATTTCATTTGGCGGAACCGTGAGACCCCTGTCAACATAGGAACATCAGCCCAAAAAGTTCAAAAGGTATATCCTGAGCTTGTCATGGAGTCAGAGGGTCATCTCAGCGTGGATTATGCCAAACTTTCCATCGTGGCCCTTAAAGCCATCGACTTGCTCAATGATAAAATCGAAAAATTCGATGAAAAGATAGAAAGGCTTGATGAAAAGATAGAAAAACTTGCGGCAATAGTTAACAGTTCTCACTTAAAAGAAGGCAATATTTAGTTTATTAGATAAGAAATTATAAGGAAAAATCCATTCTTGATTACTATTTATTAAGGAAAGGATTTTTCCTTTTTTTTATATTAATAAATTATTATTGTTTATGGCGAGAGTTGAATACAGCACCGTGAAAATGAAACGTAGCAATGTGCCGGGTAAGGTTCCTACCGACCCGAGTACTGTAGACTATGGCGAGTTATTGGTTAACTATGCAGAAGGGAAAGAATTCGTTGTGGCGAAGAACAGCAAAAATAAGTTTGTGAAATTTGAAGCCCATCCAGATGCAAGCGGGGTGACTTTTAATGGCGAACATGGTGATGCAGGGTTTACAGGAAAAACAGTTGAAGCATCAATCCAACAGATAGAGGGAGAGATGATAAAAAATGAAAAGATAACTACAGCATCATTAAATGATCTTAACAATAAAGTAACTTCAATTCCGGAGGCAAGAGTTACTGGAGTGGCGACTGATGATAAAGTTCTTTCATTGACGAACAAATTGGTAGCGACTACGATAAGTCTCGATTATGGCAATGCCACATCAACAGCATTGACGGGTAAAAAAGCAATTAAACTCATAGGAAAGAACAACACGGTTATATCCGAAATAGATGCATCCGAGTTTGTCAAAGACGGAATGCTTGAATCAGCGGAACTGGTAACAGATCCGGAGAATCAACAAAAAGGTACTTACATTAAACTGGTTTGGAATACAGACAGTGGTAAGGAGCCGATATATATCAACGTCAACAAACTTATAGATACTTACACTAATGGTTTAGGGTTGAAACTTGAAAATAAACAATTCTCAGTTGATACAGATACTATTGCCACTAAAAAATATGTTGGCAGTTCGATTGACCAAACTAAAAGCGATATTGGAAATTACACTGTCAATGGTAAAAAAATATCAACAAGCCCAAATCTGAGTGGTTCGGACATCGCAGTTGAAAATCATCGTGATACAGTATTCACGGGAAAAACCGTAGGAGACAGCATAGTCCAAATTGAAGAGGTAATTCTTGATGATGAACAAGCTATAGCAGCATCTTTAAGTGATTTGGATGGCAGAATTAATGAACTTAATGAAGTAAAATACACTGGAGAAGTAAATGTTGATGCAACATCAGGAACACCTTCAGGAAATGTTACTATCGTTAATAATAATGCATCAAAAAAATTCACATTTACTTTTTCAGGAATTAAAGGAGAAAAGGGTGACACCGGTCCACAAGGTCCGCAAGGTGACACCGGTCCACAAGGTCCGCAAGGTGACACCGGTCCACAAGGTCCGCAAG